>Ga0126343_10000473_pt1 | contig 15500 bp, 7 predicted proteins | sample Cyp2metagenome_FD_92531 | JGI IMG/M metagenome (GOLD analysis project Ga0126343, IMG submission 92531) | Coral microbial communities from Lord Howe Island, Old Settlement Bay, Australia - Cyphastrea 2 metagenome | ecosystem: Host-associated > Invertebrates > Cnidaria > Coral ... | reverse complement strand
GCGTCCAAATTTTGGACGCAGACATTGGCGATTTGGGAGAATGCGTGCAGGCTCCTATTGCCCGGCGCTTGGCGCCGAATGTTTGCTCAGCGCTTGCTCCTCCAGGAGCCTGTTCGCAGGCTATCACTACAGCAAAAAGAAAAGAAAAAGTGAAAAAGGAAAGGCGAAAAAAAAAAAATCAAAAATCGAAAAGCCTTGAAACATAGATCAAAATTTTTATTTCTGCGCATGCCCGAGGCAGAATCTCACAAAACGTGACGTTAGTGGCAAGAACGGCAAGCTGTCGTGTTGCAAATACATTTTCAACCAGATTAAAGCTAGTTTGGCCGAAATCCAGCCTGAAAACCACCAAAATGTCCAAAAAACATGTTTTTGCAAAAAGCTCTAGGAGTCAATGGGTTAAAGTTTGTTTCAAGGGTAACATGCGTGTACATGTGTAATCATTGTCTAACAGTGTGTTTAAAATGATGAGTACTGTTAGTATCTACTACTGATTGTACAGTTAACTACAGCCGTATTAATTTCCTGGTTTCATTGTACGTTATGAAATTAACTCCAATTATTTGTTTTTTTAAGCATCTATTTTGAAAACTGAAGGCTTCTGGAGATGTCAAGGGTATCAAAGGTAACTTCAATATGATGTTAAACTTTATAAATCTTACTTCTACTGTGTTCTGAATTTTACCTGTATAAAACATTGTTGTGCAGACTTTAACCCTTTAAGCCCTAAGGGGTCTTCCTTTTGTCGAGTAATATCATCTGGCATTAGACAGAGTAAAATCTAGAAGTCACTGTAAGGGCTTTAAGGGTTAAGGGAGGTAGTTTTTAAACCCTTTAGGACCTACATGTAAGGGTCTCCCTTTCTTTGTCAAGTAAAATTGTCTGGCGTTAGACAGAGTAAAGTCTAAATGTCACCTTTAGGGCTTAAAGGGTTTAAATCATCAAGCGGTCATATTGCATCTTGAATACAGGCACATGACTTCCTTTTAACCATTGACGCCCAAATGAAATTACATGCGACCCATCCCTAAATTCCTGGTGATAATTATGTTAACATTTCAGAACAAGCACGGGCACTAAAAAGAAACATCTGAAGTAACCACACCCAAGATTAGGTTTAAGGGTGAAGCCTTGTAGCCAAGACTGGCTGATAGCTACCAAAGCTTATACCAGTTTCTATAGCATGAAGCGGCTAGGAGTATTTCTCCCCTCCCCCCCCTGGACAGGATGCTAGTCCATCGCAGGTCACTTCCCTGCAGTTTTTTAGGTTTCCCCAACAATTTGCCGGTACCTATTTATACTCCTGGGTGGAGAGAGGCATCGCGAGAATTGAGTGTTTTGCCTAAGAACATTACGCAGTCTCCTGGCCCGGGAACGAGCATACTAACCATTACGCCACTGCGCCTTCCACAAATTAGGTTAAGACATTGTTTATTTTAAGTTGAATAAATGAAGGGCCAAAATATTCAACAAAAATTCAACAAAAAAAGAACACAACTTGATGTTTAAAACTGATTAGAAAACAAGAAATTATATTATTTCTTTTCCATGAGACAAAATGTCCAACAGAAGTAGAGAAAATTGAAAACACGAAAAATAATGAGGTAATTTTTTACTTCGGAGGACAAAATAAATTGAAGGGGTGAGTGCAAAACCATGCTAAGTGACAATTTGGGTGAAAAATAAATTGTCGCAAAAAGGCCTGAATTTTGGCATGTGGGCTTCGTTTCTGCTCTGAAGTACATTTTGTATTTTTCGCCGGGTTGCTCTCTCTTTTCAAGAATTAACGTATGCAAAAAACTTGGCTTTTCCTGGCCACGTCTCTGTCTTGACGTGTTTGTTGAACAGGAAACAGGCAAACTGTTTACAGTGTACAAAGTCAAAATCAAATCCCAGGGCTTATAGAGGCGGAGATCTGGGAACAGATTGTTTACATTGACTATTGTGACGTGAAACACAACGCGCGAATCGATTGAGCATCAAACGAAATACCATTAAAGATAAAGGGGATGTGATGCGTTAGAGCTCTTTCAACTGATATCTTAAGTATTGTTTTAAAGTACCTTGTACAGCTGCCTGGTGGTTGAGAGGCGTCATGAACAGTGGTTTCAAAACAAGCTGGCGACCACCGGAGTTCCGCCGGCTACTTGATTGTATGTCGCCTGCTATTCTGGTCATAACAGTCTGCTCGTGACAAACAATCTTGGCGTTGCTTCTTATCTTTAAGACAGCATAGTAACTTCACATTCAATTTTGCGGCAACAATACATATGCAAAAGGATGTAAGTGCTGTTCAAAAAAAGCTCAAATCGTTCGCTATATCCTGAGCTGTACACATTTATGTTTTGTCGCTAAGTCGCCGGGCTAACCTTGTTTGGGCGTGCGATGACGTGGTCGCATATTTTTCTTCTTCCGGTCGCTTCCAGCTGACAGCATGGCAGAGAAATGAAAAAATGAAACTGTGAACTCACTTTTTTCAGTTGGGTTTTAAAGGTCAGGATCCTCAGTTAAGTGAACGAATAAACATTTAGCAATCACTTAGCAAGTTGTCAGACTTTGTTAGTGTTCATTAGACCATATGATTACTATGTGCAACCTGATTATTGTACCTTATCGATACTCTATATACGGTCCACTGATTTTATTATTATAGATATAGGACATCATGGAGTCGTGTCTACTGCAAATTTTGCTATCTGTATGTAAGTAAGTCAACAAAAGAACGGTGCATGTTTAGATTGCTCCCAACTTTTTGTTTTTCTGCCGTCAAGTATTTGCACATGTGGTAGTGAAGCAAAATCTAAACCTGCTTTCGAAACATGACTGTTGTTTCAATTATTTCTGCGATTCAAAATGGAGATTCAGAACTTTTTGGTAGTTGGCCATGTAATCGACTTGTAACATGAAATTAAGACAAAAGAAGCGTCAATTTTGAAACACCATAAATGATTATTTATTTGAACATTTCCATCTCATACAAATGTGATAAAAGCATTTCTTTCATTTTCATCCTATACTCTGTAAAGTAGGATAAGCCAATGTCCGTAGATCAGCATTCCTTCCTTGAATACTTTTCATGAAAATAAATGCCACCTAAGTCAATCTGAATGAATGTAGTCAGTGCAATTGTGTTAGATGCTAGAACGTTGAAAACGGCATTTCCAAGCTTCTAGATTTCAAAATTTTCTGAGGGAGCATGCCACCAGACTCCCCTAGAATCGAGGGGCCTCAGGCCCCTGGATTATCACAGCCGCGTACTTTTCCAGGGTCGGCCGCCTACTTTAAAACATTTTGTAACCCTGCATAAAGCCTTGATAAACCCGTAAGTCGTCAACACATTTTAAAGACTGAAGCAAAATGTGCTCTGTAACTTCGAGCGCAACTGATATAATCGAGTTATCGGCATTTGAAGTCAGGTCGATCCAGGCAGCAAAGTCCAAGAGCAGTTCTTGCACAAGGAAAAGCACTTTCGTAAGTTGTGGCCCATTTGTCAAGCGTTGCTAGTGTCAAAGTTTGGAAAGCGAGAACTGGTTTTAGACTTGTAAAATTTGTCTTGTAACGAGCTCTATACATGTAGTTCCCCACATAAGACACTTCCTGGCTTGCATTGCGATCATGTTCTGCTGGTATTACTAGGTTGCGTTGACATCTCTGGGATCAGCGGACATGCAGATGTATGGAGATTCTTGCATTGCGTGGAAGGGTAAGTCCGTCAGCCCTATGTGCAGAACATTTTTGCGCGAAGTCATGAAATTCTTAAATCCAAAATTACGGATAGGCGTATGCTAATGCCCCTAAGTTTTTTTTATGTGAAGTATTAATGGCCAAACAAGGGTCATTTCTGGAATGAAAAAGCGCGAGGCTTCAACACTAAATTTGCACATTGTGAAAAACGTCAATGAAAGCTTAAATATTTCCAGTCTTCGAATATTTCCAGTTTTCGATCGCTTCCGTTTATCAACACTTGCTTGATCTTTAGCTGACAAAAAGTTGGGGGAAAAAAAAAACTTCAGAGCCATGTTTTTTCAGAAGAAAAGAAGCCCACATGCCAAAATTCAGGCCTTTTCGCGACATTTTTTTTCACCCGAATCGTCACTTAGCATGGTTTTGCACTCACCCCTTCAATTGAAACCAAATACAACAGAATTGCCATTCCTATACTACATTGTGTATAACAGGTAACATTTTGAGATAACAATGGAAAATAAATGTGAAAGGCCTGCACATGTAAAAACCAATTTGAAAACAAGAAATCAAATCATTTCTTTGCTGCACAACGAAATATTACAGTGCTGTGAAAGAAAGATTGATAAAAGTTGTAAGCATTTGGTCAAAAAGATGACAAAAACAAGCTATCAATCGTATTTCAACTGCGGTAAATTAGTGGTCAGTTAATTCTTTTCTCAGCAATTCTGTAGTAGCTGAGCAAGACACCAAAAATTATATTTCAACAAAGCGAATAAGCTAACAAAAAAACTGCGGAGGTTGCCGTAAATTAGATGTGCAGAAATCCTTTTAAAACCGGAAAGTCCCAAAAACTGGGCACCAAATGAAAGAAATAGGAAAGAGAGTTCAATTTCCATTCAAACTGAGGTGAAGAAACTTCAGCTTTAAAAGCAAAATAGTGTTCAAAATTTCACAGACATACTTCCCTGCACGGTTATTCAAGTTAAAGCGAAAGCTCCGAGTTTCTCCTGACACTTTTGCATTCATTTCATGTGACGTGGCTTCACCATTCGTTCCAAAAGTTGAATTCAACTTTGACCCCCCCTGCACGTGCCATGATAACCTGTACTTTACGAGCGTCTGATTTTAAGGAGAAAGACCTTCTTTCTCAGACCCCTAAAGTTCTCTGAAAGTACTGGTATTCTCAGTAAGTGGATTCTGATTTGCTTATTTGTCCTCCAGAACAAAAGAACAATAACAGAAACAAAAAGTATTTACTAGGGAGGGTAGGGAAAGCTATTGTCCCCACATGCTGTTTTCCGATGGTTACGAGCGGCATCAGAAATTGGAGGAGTTTTTCATGGGTGGTTACGGGCAGCACAGGAGTCAATGGGTTAAAGAAAAACACAGCTATGTGACTGTTTTATCTGTTTTAGTCTGAGTTTGAGGTGTGCAGCTTGAAAATTATGCATGTTTCCTTGTGACTCACCAGTACTAAAGAAAATAACCTGTAGACACAGGTCACACACATGCACATGTACATACCACACACTGATGGCTGGCAACAGTCTAGACCTGAAAGAGAACTTGATGAATTACTGTACCTTCGCTTATTCATCTCCCTCAAGCAAATTGAGAGGACTAAGTCATGAGTGTTAGTGATGTACCGGTAAATCGTGATAAGTCCATTTGTTTCACTTGTGGGGATGTGAATCAGAGTGAAATTTTTTGACACAATTTAAAACATGATTGACATTTCTCACTCTTTTCTTGTGCTCTGCATGGGATCGTCCTGAAAGCAGATCTTATTCCCATGGAAACTTGACTACTGACCGCCGCTTGTAACCTACATGTATATAAGATTATTTGTGTGCATTGCATGGATGTGGTCGGCAATGGTGACATACGGAAAAAGCTGTTCCATTGCGTATCGCCTCCCTAAAAGATTCCATCATGTCTAGACTGTTTAAACCAATTGAGAATTATTTGTTGTGGCCAGGCCAGGCTTTGAACTCACTCTAAGTTGCAGCTGTGTCTTAGAAGTTTTGTCTTTTAATTTTAGGAGCTTGCCTTTGGCAGTGTACATATAGCTTCAACATCACAGGAAGGCCCAAGAGAAGGAACTCCTACATCAGCCTCTAGCAGAATGTTGCAAGTTACTTTGTTAAGTAGTGAATGGAAGTCAACAAAGGGAGGCTTGTCAACCGTTGGCAGAGAACTTGCAATACAGTTGGCTAAACACACTAATGTGGAAGTTAGTGTTTATATCCCTCAGTGTGGTGAGGAAGACAAAAAGATTGCAGCTAGTCTCAATGTTAAGCTTGTTGAAGCAGAAGAACTACCAGGGTATGGGGCAGCTGATTGGTTGGCTTCTCTTCCAGAATACCATGCCATGGACTGTATAATAGGACACGGGGTACATCTTGGTCGACAAATACCACTCATAAAAAGGCAAAACCATCATTGCAAGTGGATTCAGATTGTTCACACTGCTCCCGAAGAACTTGGAATGTTCAAAACGTATGCAGATGCCATTGCCAAAGGTGAGAAGAAGCATCAAACAGAGGTAAGACTCTGTGAGTTGGCTGATCAGGTTGTAGCAATTGGACCCAAGCTGGCAGATGCTTATTCCCGTTCTCTTCGTCCGTGTCAAAAAGATCAAGAAGTTATCACTCTCACACCAGGAATTTTCACTGAATTTTCTGAAGTAAAGCAAGCCACAGAAGAGGGAAACAAATTTGTTGTGTTAGTGTTTGGGCGTGGTGATAGTGAAGATTTTTATCTTAAGGGATATGACATTGCTGCTAAAGCAATTGCTGAATTAAACGATATGTCCTGCCATCTCATGTTTGTTGGTGCGCCAAGTAACAAGGAGGAGGAAGTTAAAGAAAAATTACTTGGTTATGGCATATCTCCTGCTCAGTTGACTGTTCGTTGCTTTGATGAAAGCAGAGAACAGCTGGCCAAGTTATTGTGTGAAGTGGATCTTGCCATAATGCCATCAAGGACTGAGGGCTTTGGATTGACTGCTCTTGAAGCCTTATCTGCAGGCCTACCTGTACTTGTAAGCTGTAACTCGGGACTTGGGGAAGCTTTCAAGAAAGTGGCTACTGGATCAAACTGGATAGTGGCCTCTGAAGAACCCAAAGATTGGGCAAAGGCAATCAGTGCTGTACAAGAAAAAGACAGGGATATAAGACTACAAGAGTGTGAGATACTTCGGGCAATGTATGGTGCAAAGTACAGCTGGCAAAAGCAGTGTCATGCTCTTGTGGAAACAATGCTGAAAATCAGTTTTGGTATGTTTACATGTAGTTGCCAATGAATGTCTAATCTATTCTCCAAGTTTTCTAGAGACCTTTAAACAGGACACATCTCTATATGTGTTAGTGCCTTTGCATGTATTGAACAGGTGTATTCTTTTAAGTGCCATTGAAACAAAATTTTCAAATCTGAGGTTTTTACTTACTGATTAACTTTGAACCTTTCTTTCAATTTTACACTGTCAACTTGTTCTCTCAGCCAGTTACGTGTACAAAAAGTGCTTTCGAAGTTGGCTGGTTGAGCCCAAAACTTACGGCCATAAAAAATGTTGTGCATCTTGGCTTAGCCAAAACAGCCTTGTTTTACTCCCATGCTGTACTGAAATGTGTAGTAACTGTTCCAGAAAAATAATATCCATACCTGTCTGAGCAGGACTTTCGCTAGACATCAAATTGAGCGAAATTCCATAAAAGATGCAGCAATACAATGAAGCTGACAACATGTTGTACATGTACATTTTCTGCTTTAAAGATCGTGCTGGATTTAGTTTAAACATAGCTGTTGCTTTTTCTGGAATTACTCCTGCACTCAGCTGATACACTATATTTATACTCTGCATATTTATTCTGTTTGTACTTGTATACATGTATGTACATAATTATACAATGTCATGTGAAAATTGTTCCTGTTGATTTGGTGCAATTTCGGATCTACCGACCAGATTATCACAAGAGTTTTTAAATGTTAGCAACGTGGAGTTGATGCCACATGTTTTTGAGGTACATGTAACCATGGACTGAAAGGAGCACTGGAGCAGTAGCAAAATTAAGATTTCATTTGCTTTTTAGTTACCCGGTAGTTACCACTGTTTTTTTTTTTAATACTTAAGTATTCTGCCATCTTTTACAAACCACAAATACAAAGTGTGTGACATGACATAATCCTTTGCTGCAAGACAAATTTTCAATTTAAGCAATATTTGATGTTTACAAAATCATGTTGCATGATGACATACTTTGCGGCTGATAATCAGAGGCTGCTCAAGTCTTTACCTGTGAAAAATACTATTGGACAAACCTAATCTTATTCTATACTTGCAGCCTACAAAAATATCATGGAAATTAATTCTGAGTAATAGTGAGTTACCTTTCAAAGTGTTGCCATCAAAGCTAAACTTAAAGCATGAATAGCCTGTTCCAGGCTCTCAGTCAGTAGCAGCTCTCCAAGCTCACTTTTTCAAAAAATCGCCTTTTGGCGATCTTCAATTTTAAAATGGTCGCCATAAAAGAAATTCAGTCGCCAAAAAAACACTTGGAAGTGGAGGACACTTTATGACATATTACACGAAGGGCTGAGGCGCCGAACGCACGTTTTCAACACTGCGCTTTGCTTCAGTAAGAGAAACTGTCTAATAGCAAAAACGATTTATTTCAACATTACAAAGCTGCTGAGACCGGGCAACATTGCCAATGGTACACAAAACCCCTTCGAATCGATCAAATTTGCTATTTTGAGCCGCAGCTCATTTAAGTTTACGCTTTCGATTTCCTGAACGACGAGAGCTGAGGGGAAAAGAGAAAGACAGGTGATGTCGCCACTTGTACTATTGATTAAATTCGTCAAATATTTTTGGTAATTTTTCAAGTAAGTTTCTCTTTAAATCTGTAGGTCGCCAATTGGCGACTTTCGCCAGAATTTTAGTCGCCAAATAATTTTTCCACTCGCCATGGCGACCAAAATGGTCGCAGCTTGGAGCGCTGAGTAGGGATGATCAAAAAAGCGGGCGCGAGACAAGTGAGATCTGGTAAAAAAAAATTGGAGAAGGCGCGGGAAGGAGAGCCTGTAAGCATTGTTTCAAAAACCTCATTCTGCCCACTTTTAAAAAGACAACACTTCAAGATGTCAAAAATCAAAATGTCGGCATCTTCGGAGTCAAGTTGCTCGCTTCACAGCTTGTTTTGATCTTCTTGCCGTCGCTTTACATGTCGTCTTTATAGACTAAAATCTCTTCAAATATTGAAGCCTACCCCTCAAAATGCTGTAAATTTTTCCAAAATTTATGGTACTTTCAAGAAAATTACCTCAGAAGCAAACAGCGGCGTTGTGGACACCATTAGAGCGAAGCGAATCCCGCGCAAACTGGAATTTCACCGGCAACAAAAAGACATTTGTCTACCAGTGCCAGGGGGCAGTGTCTGGATGTTCGCTAGCTTTAAGTGACATCTACAGGCAACGTGTAAAATGGGATTGACAAGCCCTCATGACTTCTACAGTTCATGACCATTGTAGATTTGGCATTCTCTGTTCGGGAACTTGGCCAGGCTTAACTTCACTAACAGATAAGATGCTGACAAGGCATTGATATAAACCGTCAGAATAAACCAATCACAGGGTATACCAGGAGCTGGTATACCAGAATGAGGTTTTTAAATCAATGCTTACAGGCTGTCCTTTCTTCGGCTAGGCTTGATTTCCGCCGCTCTCTCGTGTGCAGTATATGTTCCTACCCAAAAAGAGAGTTCGGGGGGAGGAGTGCAGGCTCCTTTACCGAACAGCGGCTGGTTATCAAGCCTATTCTGTGCTCCCTCCTAATTATTTTATCACATCCTAATCATACCGCACCCGCTTTTTCGATCGTCCCCACTGACTGAGAGCCTGGAACAGGCTAAAGCATGAATATCTGCATGTATAAGGTAAATATTGATATGTTGTTTTGACTGTGGATAAATTAAAACTTCATCTTTGTTCTTTGAAAGAGTAACCTTATTTCAATTGAATGAAGAAAAGGTCAGCTGTTTTGCCATTTGGGTGTCAAGGTCCTCTAACTTCTAAGTTCAAACACTAATCAACGTCGGGCTGAAAATGGGTGATGATCCATGTATATGTATTTAAGCTTGAAGTCATACAATAAAGACAGCAATCTTGTCTTTGAAGTTTCCAATGGTGCACTCAAGGTGTATTTTAAAACTGTTCTTATCTGTCACATTCATTTTGGTGAATCTAAACTCTTTGGCTTCCAGCTCCCAAAGTCTAAAATGTGCATTGCTGTCTCTGGTGGGCCACAATTACCAGATAGAAAACTAAGGAGTCAGGACAATACACAGAATAAACTTGAATAACTCAAGTGAAGGCAGTCTACTGTGCTTCTTAATTGAATACAACCAGTGACGTCACAAAGTCCTGAGTATGTCTACACATGTTACTAAACTTTAATTTTAGATGTATTTGAAAGTACTTATCCCATGATTCTTTACTGGCACTCATTCAATCCATGCATTTATAAATAGTCGCTTGGACTTCTGCAATGGTCTTTTGTATGGTTTGCCCAAGTCACAGATTGTTAAATTACAATGTGTTCACGGACTTGCACCGCCATAATTTATATAAGTGATTTAATTACTGTTAAGTTTAAGTCCTCTTATAAGCAAACATCAAATAGTAGACTTTTACTGGAGCCGCCAAGTGAAAAAATGCTTTCTACGCGTTGTGCCAGGTCTTTTTATGCTGCTGCGCCATGTTTGTGGAATAGTTTGCCAGCTGAGTTGCGGGATATTCAATTATCATTATGTAGTTTAAACAAACACCTTTTTCAGGCAGGCTAGAACATTTCCTTATTTATTTATTGATATATTTTATTAATTTCAGCAGCTAAAAACAACGTTTTCCATTTAAATTTAACAAACACAATTAGTTCACCATGATTGTTTATAATTGGGTGAATAAAAAACTTGCCCTTTAGTACATGTACAGAGGACATTTCATGTACTGTATGTTTAATAAAGAAACGGGTAAGGATTGTTGTTATCTTGGAAGTCATATCTCTTCTTTATTAACGTCTAATAGAAACTTCTGCAGCAAATCATGAAGGGTCATAGAGTGTATCTGAGACTTTCTGATTTGGTACATAACTGTAGAAAGCTACAAGGAGAAGAAGCAAAACGTGTGCAATGTGCACTGTAACCACATTTTATAGAAAGAGTGTCACCTACATGTAAGAACTGTAGCATTATTGTGCAAAGCCTTATAGTGATACATTGGACCCTTACCTTTTTCTATTTTCTTTGTTCCTCTTCATTCTTATCTGTTGGAAGTCTAACAAAGGATTATTTCTCAGCAGCTTTTATTGGGTTACATGTTCAATGTGAAAGTGTCAAATGGAAAGGACCCAGCTCACAGGATGAGCTATTAAATCCAGCAAAAATGGCGAGACCCGAGGAAGGAACCAAAGAACCTGCAACTTCATTTACTGCAGCAGTAACTAATGATGTTGCACAAACAGATGAATACATTCCCACATCAGATGAAATATTTCGTTTAATTGTCATGAGACGCTTTCGGATGGTGCCACCATCTAGTGTGCAGGAATTCGAGGACTTCAATGAATTTATGTCCACTGTGAAAGGTATTATCACCCAAGATGTTATTTTGGGCAGTTTGCTGATCACAGTGAAGTGTAGGTCACTTCAGGTTCTTGAAGATCTCTGGACTGATTACACATCTGGTCTTCTGAATGAAATAGTGCAAGGGTGTCTTGTTACAGATGATATCCTAAATGACCTTGGCCTATCTGAACTAAAGCTGTTTACTTCCATGAGAAATGCTGATTACAAGGCATGTAAACAAATCCTCCAAAAATCAGGTTAGTTCAAATAAGTAATGTATAACATGTATATATACATATGGGATAATATTATTGTCTATTTGGCTTGTGTGGGTGGGTGGTGATCCATGCATCTCAGGTCGTACATTGTACATCATACCTTGGTACATCATGGATCTAGTTCATGCATGTTTGTTTAGGATCTCTATGCAACATATGTATCTTATCAGATGTCCTGGTGTTTAGTATTGCCGTATATTTTTCTAGTAGTGCCATATTTTGACGAGCACGTAGTAAAAAGATACAGATTGTTTGCCCCAAAAGCACCTAGGCTTATCAAGGGGGCTCACAATAATACCAAAACCTTTAATAAGAGATTTATTATTATCCAACTGCTGTAGCCAGTAAATTTATCAATAAAAGATGGAGAGTGTGAGTGTTCTGCATATGCACTCCGGCCTGTATAGCAAACATGTTTTCTACCGTGCAATGTCACTCTACATGTATATTTGTACGGGTATTTGGACGGTATTCCCTGTAGTTGGGTAATAATAACTGAGGATGAAAGTCAACTCCAAACATCGCAGTAAACTGGATAGTTCTCTTGACTAACAAAATTATGAATTATTATCACTTTGTTGGGCATTGTGGTGCATACTAAAATGTAATTTAACCCTCTGAAATAAACCATTAAAAAGTGAGAATCAAATAGTGATATGATATAAGCGCCTAATCAAAATCAAGAAGCCATCAGAATGTTTGCACCGTTTTCTTCCAGCCTTCGTGAGAGAAATGATGGCACCATTTTCATGCTCAAATCATGGCTGAAAATGCAGTAAACAACAAAAATCTAAATTCTTAGTCTTCTGAACTAGAGGAGGAAGATCTACAAAAGTTAGAGGCTGATTTCGTGCCACGTCTCTTCGGGTTTGAAGAAGTTTAGTCAGTGCCTAGAGAAGCAAAAAATAAACTGGGATGATCACTCTGTGAGCTCAGCTGAACTTTTTTGACAAAAAAACTTTTTTGACAAGGTGAGACACGAAAACAGAACTCACACCAAGTGCCTTAACTGGTATACGAGCTGCTATTCACCGTACAATTACAGGACTCCTATTTCAAGGTCGATAGACATCCTGAAATATTCGGAGTTCACAAAAGCACATGAGATGTTTGAAGTTGTTTGTAAATCATATTACAGGCGTGGGAACCCAAAACCACAACATAAGAATCTAATTGAAGCTGGAGATATGGAGAAATTGAACTTGTATTTTTCAAATGACTGCCCAGACAAGCTCCAAGAATTTGTGTGGTTTATCTTCGATTTTATTTGGGTAGGAGAGGAAGGAAAGGTTGGCGCAGACTCATTCGAGTTCAAGCACGCCAATCAAGACAGAGTACATGTATGTCACTACAAAGCTAAATTTTTCAGTTTTTATTTTCTCAATGCCCTCCAAAGTGATATTAATAGTAACAGAGTTTATGTTCTTGGGCATATATATGCTCATTTTAACCCTCGCCCAGAGTCGGGCTAAAATGAGTCTGGGCCGGGCCCAAAACATATTTATGCCCTCAAACATAAACTGTTTTGTTATATTAACATTATTTTTGTGCCTGGAATGGAAATACACACATGAACATATAGACGTGGCTAAGATTGTTATAATCAAGGACTCTGCTCATTCATATTTGACAAGTGTGCTACCCAAATCAATACCAACTGGTAGTGAGCAGGGATGGGGACCTGTATAACTACTCACCAACTAACCGAGCGCAAGGGCCGTACTGGTGAATACTGGCCTGAGGTTGTAGCAGTGCGGACCAAGCGCAGCGAGGTCCGTACAAAAACGACCGAGGGCCAATATTCCCCAGTACGGCTTGAGCTAGCTAGGTTAGTAAGTAGTTTATTATATGGCACTCGAGCCAAGCTTGTTTTGAATTTGCAGGCTTTCGAAAACAAAAAATACACAGCTTATGACCGTTTCCACGGAAACGGTCCGTATGGCAAAATCCCGACCAAGAAAGAACCAATCACAATGCTCGAATTTGCTGTGCCATTTAGTAAATTATAATTCTCGACTTCTGAAACTTTCCAGGATGTGTGAATCTCCATTGCACGGGCCACACAACTATGTTGACCGAGTGTGGGAACAATCAGTCAGCTACATTTTTTCATATATCAGGGTTCTCTAGACTTCAAAAACTTTTGAATTGGTTTGTGTGTCTGGAAGGGAACTAAAAACAAAAAGAAATCAGCGAGGTCAAGACAAGGAAATCCTGAAAGTCAGCCACAGAGCAAAGATAATTAGTGTTCAGCTCTATTACTGCATGAAAATTATATGAACAGCACTTTTGAGTTAAACCTTTTGACACCCAACCATGGCCAATAGAAATATTTGACAAACACAAGATAGAGAAATTAATTGTACTATGCATAAAGCACTGCTTGAGAGGTGTAATTTAAAATAGTCACTCCAAGCGATTTTATCCACAACTCAAAATTTTGTCTTTTCATAAAGTAGTATGGACTCTGGGAGTGATAGGGTCACTAGAACGCTACAGGTATAGCCTGTAAATACACCTTACATCCATAGTATAATAATTATAACATTATTGTACATGTAGATGTACATCCTAGCCTCTTGTGAAAAATTTTGAGCCCTTAGAAATTGCAGGGGAAGATTTAATACTGTAACTTGGTCTACATGTTTAAGTGAAGGGGTTGATGCAGCTGTTTCATGTGGAATCTCAGGTATGCTCTTAGAAGGCTTACAGTAATCAATCTGGTTTATAAATAACAAGGAAGACAAACATTACTGTGATGTGTCTGCCACCTTTTAGACATAACTTCAGTTGTGTTAAACCAGCCAAATTTTCTCTGTCTGTTCATTGTTTGAGTCTTGTGTTGAAGCCAATTGAGAATCGCTCTGGTATTGAAAATTTTGCTTTCATTTTGGAAGATTGTACAAAACACTGCTTTGGGCTCCATGGTGAAGCTGGACAGGCTCCAGTGGTCATTTCGCATGAATCAAAGCAAAGCAAAGAGACTAAGAACCAAAGATCCAAAGATAAGAGGCCAAGAGGAAGAAGGCGAAGAAGAGATGGTGCATCAAGCTGGTATCACAAAGCTGTTAACACAGAGCTTCAGAGTACCAGAGTACCTTCAATTGCCATGGGTGATTCAAAGCATACCAAAGACTACTCACGAAGACGAAGAAACGACGTTGAACCAAGCTGCTATGACAAAGCTGTTAACACAGAGCACCAGAGTAACAGAGTACCTTCAATTTCCATGTCGGGTGATTCAAAGCATCCCAAAGACTACTCACGAAGACGACGAAACGAGGGTGAACCAAGCTGGTATTACAAAGCTGTCAACACAGAGCACCAGAGTACCAGAGTACCTTCAATTGCCATGTCGGGTGATTCAGAGCATCCTAAAGACTACTCACGAAGACGAAGAAACGACGGTGAACCAAGCTGGTATGACAAAGCTGTTAACACAGAGTACCAAGAAGAGGTGATGCCAATCCTCAAGAGCAAGGCAGGACTTATTATAGGAAAAAAGGGATGGAGAATAAAAGATGTAAAGGAACGTACTGGAGTTAAAGAGTTAAACATCAGAGGTGGCAAAGTCCACATAATAGGAACAAAAGAACAGTGCAAAAACGCTAAAAAGATCATCCACATGATTTTAGAGGTACTTTTTAACAGTCCTTTCTTTGTTCTAATTTTGTACATGTTCCTGACACTGACCCAACTCAACTCCTCACTTCCCTCTTCTGTAGTTGTTCCTCTCTCTCCATTTCTCCTTCATCCCTCCCTCCCTTCCTTCCTTCCTTCCTTCCTCCCTCCCTCCCCTCCCCCCCCCCTCCGTCCCCCCTGTCGCGCCCTCCTTCCTCCCTCCCTGCGTCCCTCCCTCCCTTCCATCCCACCTCCCTCCCGCCCTCCCTCCCTCCTTTCCTTCCTTCCT
>Ga0126343_10000472_pt1 | contig 15501 bp, 6 predicted proteins | sample Cyp2metagenome_FD_92531 | JGI IMG/M metagenome (GOLD analysis project Ga0126343, IMG submission 92531) | Coral microbial communities from Lord Howe Island, Old Settlement Bay, Australia - Cyphastrea 2 metagenome | ecosystem: Host-associated > Invertebrates > Cnidaria > Coral ... | reverse complement strand
TTCTACACTTTCACAATCATCAAGGTTTTGATCTGAGAGGCCCTTTTGATGGCTTAATCTTGTATTTGTAATTACTCATTGGATGATTATTAGTTAAGTAACATCTGGCAGTTTAGGTGCCTCTCCATTGGCATTACTAGATCTGCTACGGTGCTCTGCCGTATCTGTTGAGGTTTTGGCCAGGGTTCATTTTGGTTGGATTGTGGCGGGTCTTGTTGCAGTTCCACCAGTTGTTTCTACACTTTCCATTCATAATCATCAAAATCTTGATCTGGGAGGCCTCTATGATGGCTTACTTCTTACATTTGTAATAATTATCTATTGAGTGATTATTAGAGTCTAAGGATGTTAGATGCCTTGCCTTTATTAATTGATTCACAATGTCTGCTACAGTGCTATACAGTATCTGCTGAGGTTTTGCCCAGGGGTTCATTTTGGTTGGACCATGGAGGGTCCTGTTGCAGTTCCACCAGTTGTTTCTGCACTGTTATAATCTCCAAGTGCTTGATCTGAAAGACCTTTTTGATGGCTTGCTTGGAGAGGTTCAGTTTGAGTTGTCCTCAGGTAGCAGAGTTTCTTTGTCTTTCTTCATCAGCATGATCTGCTGCATCAGTTGTGCCAATACAGTAAGGGCCTGGTGCACCCCAAGTATGGCAAATTACATCCTGAACACTTGTGAACTCAATTTGGTGTTGACCTTATGCCCAGCCTGGGGGGAGAGAGAGCTCCCTGGCATCTTCATATAGTTTTAGCTCTCTGTTGTGCCTGTGCAAAGCAAAGTTTTGGAAAGAGTGGTTCACACAAATGAGTGCTTCTTTAGCTCACTTTGGCTTGTTTATATAACATTAGTGCAGATATGGGTGTGGTCGTAGTACAGCCGTTTACTAAAATTGGGGCTTCCCCTTAGTGTTCAACTGAGTCTATCATATGCTCAATGAAAAGTCACATGGCATACTCCAATGGGCTAATGTGCTAGCACTCCTTGATTACGCAGATATTGTTTGAAATGATCAGCCTGATCTAACACCACAGATGAACCAGCGGCAGTCACTCCAATGGTGCATTGCAAAAAAGATTGTAATGGGAAAAGGGACATCAGCTGAGGCCTCTAACATTGTTGTGGTGGGTCCTATTACACGCAGAGCCTTTTGGTCACCTGCGTTTGTTGGGGCGTTTTAGTCATTGTTGTTTGTCAGGGAGTTTTAGTCATCGAAGAGATCTGCAAACATTGCAATGCCCTTAGATCTACCTTTAGCCAAAATAAGCAATCCAGGAATGGAATGGGGCAGATTATAATAAAACATATATTAAAGGATTAACGGATTGAGACTCACTGCTGAGTGGATTTGTAAACTCAAGCTGAAACAATGTTTAACCCCATTTACAGTGGTAAGTATTGTTAATCTTAATCAAAATTTTGTTATGGTCATAAATTTTTAGCTATAAATTATTACTTATGTATTGTACACATCTGAAAAATTATATTTTTGTGAAATAGTCTTTGTTAGAGGATCCTCCTGAAACCACATCTAGGTGATGGGAGGCCTCCTCTTAAAATGTTCAATATTTATAGCAAGCGTTATCATTAGCTAGTGAGTGGTTACAACCCTGTGCTTAAAGAAACACTTCTAGGAGAATATATGCTTACTTACTTAGAGCAAGATGTTACAAGACAAGGCCAGTGGGTTCTTGGAGGTTATTGCCAGGTAACTCAGGTTAACATTATATTAACATTGACGGCTGAATGAAACACCTGAATTCTGGCTCCCGACTGAACTCAATAGGTCATATATTCAGCAACATTTGACTGCTATTTAGTACCAGTGCAATAGTTTGGGTAATTCTTGAAAATGAAGGACTGCAGCTAACTCTGCTCCTTCAAAAAATGGGGAGTCTGGTATCTCTCCTATCAAAGTGAGTGACCTTATTTAGTTACTGTAGTGAGTTAGACCTAATAATTATTAGAAGTCACACGACAAGACCTGGGTTCTGGCAGTTTATTACCAGGTTATTCAGATACTATATTAACATTGAAAGCTGAATAAAAAACTGAGTTCTGGCTTCTTACTTAACTCAGTAGGTCATATATTCAGCAACATTATTTTTACTGCATAATATTTAGTGCCAGTGTAATAGCTTGGTAAATTCTTGAAAATGAAGGACTGTTAACTCTGCCCTTTTCTGAGGAGTCAGCTGGCATCTTTCTCATCAAGGTGAGTGACCCTAATTAGAAGTACATATTTGTTATAGTTTTTCTAATCTTAATCTTTCATTGTAAATGCCCGTTTTTAGCTATAATTACTACTTCTGTATCTTAGGCATTTGATTAATAATATTATTTTGGACTTAAATTGTTAGAGGATTTTCCTGAAAACCACCTCTAAGGGATGGGAGACACCCTCTTATAATGGTAATTTATGATTATTATACTTTATTATTAGCTACTAAAAATGTTCAACTCTGTATTCAGATTTTGTTCTAATGTAATATGCTTTCCTAGTGCAAGATGTTACAAGACAAGACCTGGTTTCTGGCAGGTTATTACCAGGTAACTCAGGTAACATATTAACATTAAAAGTTGAATGCAACACTGAGTTTGTGCTCATTACTTTTAAACTTTCAGGTCATATAATCAGCAACATTTTACTGCTTATTTAGTAACATTGTAATACTTAGGTTGATTCTTGAAAATGAAGGACTGCTAACTTTGCCCCTTCTCTAGGGAGTAAGGCATCTTTCTCACCAAGGTGAGTAAAATAGGACATCAGTAACGAGAAAATAAAAGCACATACTTAAAATTCATTGGTTACCAGGAGAGTTCATGATATGTACTAGGAGAAGCTAATGCTTAAAAAGAATGAAATAGAAATTGGTGTTAAAGAGAGGTTAATTCTGAACGTTGTCTTGTTACTTTAGGTTTTCCTGTTGACATCCAGAATTCAATAACTTTATCAGTAGGTTTTGCAGGTGAATTTTCCACTCACTATAGTAATATTCTTGCAGGTCTATAGGGTTGCTGCTTTATTTACCACTTTCCGTGTTACATTCACTAACTGAACAGTTCCAATGTTTTCACAAGAAGAAGAACATGTTCTTATTAATTTATTTTATCTGTAGAGCATAATCCTTATTATTTAGGGTTTAACTTTATATTTACCATAGTTTTTCAGTCTGTGCCCATGGTGTTGACTTCAAGAATAATAGTACGAGTGACATTTGCAATAAGCTCTGGAAAGTCTACTCAAACATCTGGCTGAATGATACGAAAATCTTTGTTAGTGGCGCTGACAGGAATCTGTAGTGGCTTTGTTAGGTTCTGGCAACTACAATGTTGCCAACTCTTAATATTATTCATTTTATGTTACTTAGAACTCACTTGAGGTGATGCAATGAGGTGTGGTGGCCTCATGGTTAGTGCACTCATTTCCGGATTGAGCAGACAAGGTTTTAGCTCAAGAAACTTGACGCGATATAAGAAAACCTATTACCAATGCCTTAAATTTTAGTAGATGGCAAGTAGAATGATAGATTAAGAACCATACTAAAGTTTGTTATTCATCTGTATTCTACATGGCATGCACTATAGTCTAAAGCATTAGTAATAGCCTTTACATATCACATTTAGTTCATGCCTAATTCATGCTTTTCCAATTTTTCCCATTATTGTGGTTTATCGGTTCCATTAATGTACAGATTTAATTGTCTTAAGAAATATATTATACCAAACTTCAAACCATTTGTAATAGGCTTTATTATTGTCTTTAATGCCATCTTGATGGGTGGGTTAAGCTGTCAGAAATTACAGTGTTTGTATGGGAATCCAGTGGCAAATAACTTGTTCAAATATGTATAAATTTGTGAGTCATAATGTTAAAATACTAGGTAGGTTGCATGCACCAAGTGTAAAGGATGTAGCCTGGCTGGAAGAGGTTTGGTTCCTTGTGTAATATTCATGAATTTGTCTGTAAATTTGCATGGTTGGGTAGATGTGGTTCGTGGAAAGAAATAGACAGATGTATGGGAAATAAATAATTGAACTGGGCATGCTCTAGCCAAGCTACATCCTCCAATCTTGGTGCATATAATCTGCTACTTAGTATGGTTAAGGTGTGATTCATAACTTGTGCAAAATCAATTTTAATAAAAAAGTTATTTGCCATCTGATTCCATACAAACACTATCTTCTCGCCGCTGTCCGGCAAGATGGCATCTATTAAGTGGCATCTACATGTAAAACCATGATACTGTCGTTTTCATCAAAGTGTAGGCAGGTGACAGATAAACATATTTTAATTGGGTACAAACATGGCATGCTTGGTAACTAACATTTGAAGTCCTACGGCCGTTAAGCAAATTTTCGCACAAAAGTTTGAAAGTTTTCAAATTTGTCGATGTTTTCATTAAACAATTACGGCCGCAACTTTAAACTAGGTATTCCTCCATCCAAGGAATTCACAATGACGTGATTCAAATGGCGGCTACGTCACCAATAAGTGAAATAATTATGTGAAAGGTACATGTATCATATTGATCATTCAAATGTTACCAGGTTACAAAGCATGTCATGTTTGAGCTTAGTTAGAATGTGTTTATCTGTCGTGCGTCTACACTTCAATGAAAACGATGGTACATATGGCCTATTACTGGACGGTGTAATCTTGGAATCAAGCCGATTAAGGGAAGGCTGTTAAAAAGCTGATTGAAAATGCTTGATACGGTCCACAAAAAACTGTATTGAGTCAGCTTAATCACATTTTTGCAGTAACTACTCATTATTTCTTGTTTTGCTTATTTCAGAGTACAGTGTATTATTACTTTTCTTCACTTGGATTACCTTATACTTCTAATAATGGCTGTTATAAACATTAGGCGTCCTAATGGCTTCATGTAGGGCTGTGTGTTTTTAATAAAATTACATAACACAACAAAGCTTGTCTATCCTTTCTTTTCCTTGTTCGAATATTTTACATCAAAACCACTGTCTGGCCTCCCTAGAGTAAGAAACTTGTTTCTCAACAAACAGTTCGCTAGGATACCCAACTGAAATTCAGCATTGCAAAATTAAAGCTTGCAAGTTGCATGGTGGCATCATTTGATTAAGACTACCAGAATCCTTTACTTTTCCTGTTTCTTATGCTAAGATTAAGATAAAAAACAGAACGAATGCTAGTCGTTGTACACCTAGTAATTAAAACAAGCACATGCTGATCTGCTATTATAATGAATGCCAGTCACTGTTGAATATACATTAAACCACAAAGGAGGGTCCTTGAAATAACTCTCAACCTTGATTTTTGTGAGAAGAATCCTTTAGTAGCACAAGATACTCCTGTGATCAGCTGATCAAAAAATCTTTTCGTGTATATGATAAAAGTCAAAAGGACTTTACATGTTCTTGTTGGAAGAACGTTGTGAATAATTTTAGGTACATGTATATTGAATGCCTTTATGTCACATTTAATCTGGAAAGGTAGTTTGTATACTCTGTGAATATTGTCACGAGTAAAACCATAATTGTTATTGTAATAATTTTGCTCTTGGGGGTTGGGGATAAGAGGACTTTTTAGCGTAAAAGAAAATCTATCACTATCCAGTGAGTATTCACCCTTTAAACAACTGTGGCCGGAATGGATAGTAAAAAACAGATTTAAGTGCCTTGAAATTCCTCAAAGACAACAATAGACCAATTTTGATGTGTTGCAAATCAACCTGAACTGATAGATCTCAGTACGAGGCTCTGAGGAATAAATACTGTCAGAATTTTTGGGTTTATTCCCCAAGCTTCCCCAGAGCCTCAAGGTGAGATCTATTGTCAGTGCTGACTTTTAAATATAATACTATTAACAAAATTTGGTCTATTTACCATCGATGCTAGTCGTCAGACCACTCTATCTTCCACATGTGACAGTTAAGTGAGACACTCGCCAATAGCTATCAACTATGAGTTGATAAGGGTAACTTGAATGCCACAGCCAAATCAAGCAAAGCTTGAATTTGCCATGATTATTAGTGAAATTTTATACCGGTATGCTCCCAGAAAAGATATCACTAAAGCCTGGTTTTCACTAGCAACACAAGCATACATGTAAAAGCAAACACAAGTGCAAGCGAACGCAAGCATAAGCGCAAGCACAAGAAAAAGGAAAAATTTTGATCCTTGTGCTTGCGTTTATGCTTGCATTACGCTCGTGTCGCTAGTGAAAACCAAGCTTAATGATGCTTATGTCAGCTTAGACCAAGAAGAAACAGTGACCATTTTTAAAGGCTACATTTGTTGCCAAAAGGCTTTAAATAACTAATTATTTCATATTGTTTTTAAATTTTGCTTTGGGTTTAGACTTCTTGACAGCCTTTGTGGCTTTGATGGCATTGTTAATAAATTCTAACTCAGCAAGACTGTCTCTTTCACTTGAATGGTCCCCTTTACACTTCTTCGTTTTACACTTTTTGTCCTCAGAAGGTCTCTCTCTCTTTTTGTTTTCAAACAAATCTTTGACTGATTCCCCAGTACCATCACTGCCATCTTCCTATGAAAATCAGAAAATAAAGAATTAGCTGACTCTTTCGCAGATATTGCCTAGTCCACATCACTGCTATGCTCTGTTTTGCTCCTGCAGGGACTACCAAATGAACAGGTTGAGGATGCTTGCCATCTCGCTTCGGGCATAAATCAAGGATTTTGGTCTTGCTTAAGGTGTCCATGACCAAATGACACTACATTGAAACCCTTATTAAATGGATCCTATTGGGACATTCCCAAGTGTCCACTCAATAGAGGGTGTCTGCTTAACAAAGGTTTATAACAATTGCACAAATTATGTTTGTTAACATTAATTTAATGTTCAGCGGCTCCTTTGTACCCGAATAAAGTCCTAGGTTGTTAACGAATCTGTCCAAAGTTCAAGTTCATCACCTTTCATTACCAATTTTAATTGGTTTGTAATAATGCCCTTTCTATACAGCAACAATAAGATGGGTACATTTAATCGACTATTTAATTGACTATTTCAAGGATGTAATTCAATGCCACATTGCAAATTCAGTCTGGTGTCCGCTTAATAGACTCAGGTTTTTATATGTAACAATAGAAATAATAGCCAAAAACAACTAATTTTAGTGTCCGCATTCCCTTAATAGAGGTGCCCACTGAACAGGGTTTTGTTATAAAGGAAAATATAAGAAGTTTATTTCGGGACCAGGCTTAGTGTCCGCTTAAGATAGGGTGTCTGCTTAATTGGGGGTCCCCCCACCGGGTGTTTTGTGGGGTTTTTGTTTTGGGGGTCCCCCCCACCAGGTGTTTTATCCATCTTTTGATTTGTTATTGTTCCAATATTTATAATTGTGTAATTTCTTAGGAATTCATTTTTAAAGCTGAACTGAGCAGTCGCTCAAAACAACCCATGCCCTGACTTTTCTCACAATTATTTCACTTAGTTTCTGCTGGGTTTCCAAACTTCTCAGCCAATCAAAGACCTAAAATCTGCAGATGCAATAAGTATCATTTGTCTAGTACATGTATCTTGTCCCCCTTGCTTTCTAAATTACATGTAACTACATGTACGATCAAGCAGAGCTAAAAAAAAGTGCTGCCAGGTTGTCTGTTGGACAAGCAAAATTTCCTGCCAGCAGGAAACTTTTCATTCTCACTTACCTATGGGCAGCTGGATGGAAAAAAAAGAAGAAGAAGAACAAACTAAGACTTGCTTAGTACAAGCAAAATTTGAGCATTGCTTGTCCATAGGGCAAGCTTGGACTGAAGTGTCTTTGGGCCCTGCAAATGCCTTTGGTTGGTCAAAAAAACTGAATAATATTATGAGGGAACCATGCAGCACCGTTGTGCACTGTATAATAGTGACTGGTTTTACACTGTAGCATGGTTATGGCTGCACAAGTGTTCAAGAAAGAAAGAATTTTTAATATTGTTAGATCTTAACCCAGGCTGTTACTAGGAAATTACCCAAATGAGTGTGGTGTCTTGTACCCAGAAATCACTCTGTTTGATGCTGAAATGCGAGTGTTTGGTCTGGGTTGGAATTTTTGTGTCATCTTTCACTCAATGGTTGACTTTGATTTTGTTACACAGTCCTTACCTCCTCAAAATCATGTTTTCCATTTGCAGGGAATCCCAATGCTGCCATTTCAGGAGCGAGCTTTGTAAACCTGTGGTCGTCCTTTAGCTTGGCTTTCTTGTTCTGTTTTGCACTGTCTTCTCTCTCTTCTAAAATCTCCTCAAGTAGCTTTCTTTTCCTGGCTGCTTTCTGTTCCTTCTCATGCCATGTCTTGTCCTTTCTTTTAAAATGCTCGACGCCGCAATTCTTCAACACAATTCTGCCGTAAAAGTTGCTGGTTAGTTGTTGTTCACTGAGAGCCAATTCCTGTGTAATGGTTTCCTTGTAGTTGACTTCTGCATGTCTCCAACACGTTTCCACAACATGACTACCTTGTTTCTCACATGCAAGTTTTGCAAAGGTCCCCTGAAAATTCAAAAGAATTTTTTTCAACTGGAAGCAATACAATATAGGTGTAAGTGATGGAAAGATGACGAATTGTCATCAGATACGTGCACGCAAGTTGAAAACAAGGCAGTTTTGATAGACACAGTAATCCGAGATTCAAATTCAGGAAGCCTGTGGTTTTATAAGGATGGTTTGTTTTCTTCCTAGACTTTGTTTCTTTCAAATCATCAATTAAACAAATTGACGTCAATTTTTTATCCGTCTGTCCTGTTATTGATCATGAATTTCGTCATAACATTGTCAAAGTAGCTGTGGATCCTCGAGGTGATAGCTGAGTGGATCCGCTGGCTACTTTGACAACGTTATGGCAAAATTTATTGCCAACAACAGGATAGACGCATTACAAACTGACAAACTTTGTTTTTTACGATAACAAATTGTCGAAATTGCCCGCTCTTGCTCGCTGACGCGTCCCATGAATTTCAAATTCATGTGTCTGTCTTCATATCAACAATAAAAATTAGCCAATGAGTGTGCGTGAATTTCTGCAGTTATCGTAAAAATAAAAATAGAGGGGCCACTCACAGTCTTAGGGTACAGTAGGTCTGTCTGGAGTTTCAGTAGGAAGATCACAGTACAGTTTTTTTTTTGTAAAATTTCTCTCTACAGATTAACAGGCACTTTTATTTACTTTCTATAAGATTTGACAGTTTGGTGGTTCATCGAAGCATTGTGACCTTAGTCTGCTTATAGGTGGCCTTAGGATCTGACAGATGTTCACCCTCGCCAATGTACATGAATGCACAGGAAAACATACAGAGCTGATGGCATTCTTTTATATGTATTCCCATCAACCGGCTTACAGTGTCTTAAAACTATACAGAGAAAATAGTTTTCAATCAATTTTCATATACAGCTGTAACTTTCATACAACTCTTGGCTGTACCTTTAAATTCTCAATAAGTATATGTTTCTTCTCTGATGGCACTGATCTGCTCTTCAAGAAAGCTTCAATAGCGTATGAACCCATCGGGTCATTGGCAAGGGTCACAAGTTCTTCTAGTGAAAGAGTGAGCAAGCTCTTGACCAACTTGCTTGGGTCTTCAAAGTCAAACAGTGTCTTCAACAAGAGGGCTCCATGGAAGTTGATGGATTTAAGTTTTGCAACAGGTGGGGATGCTCCCTGAAAAGATAAAAACAGAATTTTTATTAACTTCTACATTAGAGTGGTTTTCGACTGAGTGTTGTAAAACCAAACCAAAGTAATTACTCTGACTAGCCAATCAAGCAGGACACAGAACAAACAGTGAGCCAGTTAAAACTCCAAGCAAATGCATGAAACTGTTCTAAGCACAAGAAAATATGTGGAGGCAGTCAGGATTGAAGAAGATGACTGGTGATCTGGCCACAATATCAATGTAACTTGATGAAAATGTTGGTGAATACATGAAGCTTCTGCTAATATAATTTTCTGTAAGTTTTGACTTGTCAAGAAATTTAAGAAGAAGAAAAACAGAGAATCTCTTATGTGAAAAGATATATAATCTATGCTTCACTTGGTTCTAAACCACACCCTTAAGTTTTGTTATACTTCCAAACTCAAATACATTTTCTGATTAGAGGAGAACGTGTCACATGCCATGGATCAAAACTCATTAATTCCCCAGGGCAAACAAAACTCACTAACTCCCTCGGGAAACAACAACTTGAACTTTTGACCCACAAGTGATCAGGTCGGGAACTTTGAAATGGTGGCAAATTTGTGTGCCACTTGGCCTGATTTCAAAAGGCCATTAAAGTTGGGCAATGTTTATCACTGGAGAAGGCATTCAGTATTCAAGAAAAGTGATCTGCAAAAACATATCAAAGAGGCAAATTTGAACATTTTATCCTCAAGCTTTTAATCTGAGCCAAGGGTCACTGGGTGCTTAGTTGTGTCATTTGCAACAAATCTGATGCTGTTCCTCATCAAATCAAACCCAGAATTCTCGAGTTAAGTCTAAGAAGAAGGCAAAGCTACTGAAGTACTGTGCAGTCTTTATTTTTGTTCGCTGAGAAGAAAAAGACTATATATCCTGTCGTTTTGGTAGTACAGCATGCATTGACTGCTGCTCGTACTGCAAGCACAGCCTGCATAGGTGTGAAGCAAATCATTTTTTTGAAGTCGTGAGGTATAACAAAACACTTAATGACTGGCCCCTCAAGAAACAGTGAGTTTTGTTTCCCCTCGACCTCAATGATGGTCTCAGGGAAACAAAACTTGCTGTTTCCCTCAGGGCCAGTCATTAAGTGTTTATTTATTAACCTGTAGTCTTGATTTGCACTACCATAACAAGCTTGCTATGTTATGGGTGAATTGTATTAACTACACATAACATCAAGGGTCAATCAAGCATGCTCCGCCATAACAGATGCTAAGGGTTACCACCCTTATTGACAGCCCTGCTTAAAATATGATTTGGAGTACATGTAGGTGGTTGGACACCACCCATCAGATAGTAATAAGAGTCCGTTTAGCACTATTTCTGGCAATCCACAAAAGAATACTGCTGGCTCTCCCACAGGTGCCTGGTCTTACTGAAAGCACTGGTAAACTCACCACAGAGTTACCGTTTTCTTTGCTATCTTTTTCTTTTTCATCTGGTGCTGACTTTGTTCCATAGAAAATTTCATATGTCGTTAATGAGGATATCAGAACAACAGCACTGGATCGTTCAACTTTTCCTTCACAGTGGAATGCTCGTAACAAAGCTTTTAACATCTTTTTCTGCTTTATAACAAACCGGACTGCAATTTCTGCCATTCTCACTACAACACCTATATGTCCCAGAGCAAGGAGATCTTCCAAATATGGCAGCATCTCAGTGATCATTTGTTCTGCCTAAAAAAATGAGTCACAATGAAGAAAGACCGTGTTGAGTTTGAGAGCTTAAATTACATGTACTATACACAAGTGCTTTTATTTTGTTTACTTACAGTAGTTATTTAATTACCATGCAAAGTTACAATTATTGTAATAACAGCATGCAAAGAAAGTTGTGCTCCATACCCTGGGACAGGTAGATTTTGGGGTCGGGCTTCCCTTGCCCATTAAGCATGTGATGTCATTGGGGTCAAATTTGAAAAAGTAGTACTGTACTGTTTTAATTTTAGCTTTTAATTGATTAATCATGCTTGTGGGCCAGAAATGTCTCAGTTCACTCATAAATGGTAGTAAACATTAACAAATGAATCACTATTTGCTAACCTGTGATTTCTCTCTGGTACTTGCCATCAGATGCTGTACAATAAAGTTAGCAATAGGATGACTGGACAAGTGAACCAAGTAGTCACTGAAGTAGGAGTTGTAGATCTCCTGCCAAAGCTCTGGAGTAACAACATGCAGAATTTTTTCTATTAGGTGACTGCTGATTTCATTGCCAAGAAGAACAGGAACTCTGTAGTTGCTGAAAACAATTTTTTGTTATAAAATTGAACCCGGGTCAATGTTTTCTAACTTGTTTTAACTAATTTCAGATGTAAATTATGTCTGTCCCCCTGTATGCCCCCTTCATGTAGATCATGTGAAATGTCACTCTACAAAATTACAATTGATGAGAGTAATACGTAATTTTATATATCTTAGGTAGGCTCTTAACAAGACTTGAAATTCTGGAAGAGAGAAAAAAAACAGAGTTCTCAGTAAAGTCAAAGCCTTTAACTATGTCATTAACACTTAAGTTGAATTGGCATAAGGAGTTTGGCTGCTGAGTTCAAGGCATCTGTAGTTATATTACGTCTGATGTGTACATTGTAGGTCGCAACAGTGACACCTAATTTGCGTTTTGCATGTCAAAGAGTCATTGAACCACAACGATCTTTGAATACAAACTATCAATGCAAACACGGGTTTTTCTTTGGTTATCATGAGAACTCTGAGAACATTCACACCCGCTGAATTGTACGGTTATTGGATATTACTAACAGTTATAAAACAAGATGGTTAATTAAATTACCTAGCAAAGTTATCTGACACAAAAACAAACGCTGCGCGAGGTCTGTGAGAGCTCGGGGATGTTGCCCGATGAACATTACTGTTACAAGTGAGCCGGCATCTTTATTCATGTTAGAAAAGATTGCGGAAAATCTGGGAAGTGCTTATGTGTCGCGTAACTAGAAAAAAGATGTTTAGAATACAGTGGAAATGTTTTAAAGCACTAAAAAATACAATAGTGCTTTTCTTTAAATCACTTTGTACTAGAAAAGCGCCGTTAATAATTCACAATTTTAGTTTGCAAAATGAGGACGTAGAATTATAAATTTCCACCTCAGAATGCTGGAAAATGCATTTCTGAGAGTCTAAATTGAAAAAATTTACGGGGGGCATGCCCCCGGGCACCCCTAGAGGCTTGGGCCTTCAGCCCTTCGCTTTATACAATGTAGGGGTGCCCGCTTACTCTACCATGAGAACCCTCCTACTTCAAAAGTTAGTGAAACCCCTGATGGAGCAGGGTTTGTTAGCCAAAAATAACCTCTCCTCTTCGAGATAGGCTGTGACAGTGTTGTACAGTAAAAGCATTTTCAAATGAATTTTCAGACACATTTTGAGAACACACCCACCTTAAAGTTTCTTGTTCTTTTACAACTTCATCAACATCACCTAATTCTTTTGATTCCCTTGGACCTTTGATCTTGCCTCTCTTACTACTGAACATGTCAATTTGCGACATGACTGCCTTACACAGCTTCATACATAAAGACTGATCCTTCTTGTGCAAAACTAACAAGAGTGTCTGCAAGAGGGGATTGCTGACTGGATGTAGAGATAACTTTTGTAGCTCCATTTTCATTATGATCTTGGTGAGCTTTTTCAGAATTGGTGGAAAACTCTCTGGAACTGCAACTGTCTCCATGGGTTTGATGGTATCTGCTCCAAAAGCATTCCCCACTGGTTAAAAAAAAATACGGTAACATCAGAATTGGCAGTCTGGAATAGAATCTAAACACTAAAATAGATTCTAAACACTAAATCATACGGATACATGTACACCTTGCAAAACAACAATGCAGCGCTCCAAGCTGCAACCATTTTGGTTGCCATGGCAAGTGGAAAAAATTTTTGGCGACCAAAATTCTGGCGAAAGTCGCCAATTGGCGACCAACAGATTAAAAGAGAAACTTACTTGAAAAATTGTCAATAACAGGACAAATTTAATCAATAGTACAAGCAGCAGCATCACTTTTCTTTCTCTTTTCTGCTCTTGTCGTTCAGAAACTCGACATGGATGCGTAAATTTACTGTAACAAAGTAAAGTGTTGAAAACATGCCGTTTGGCGCATTAATCCCTCGTGTAATAGGTCCTGAGGAATCCTCCCTTCACGTCTTTTTTTCTTGATGACGTGTAATAATCATGAAGTGTCCTCCCCTTTACGTTTTTTTTTTTGGCGTCTGAATTTTTTTAATGGCAACCATTTTACAATTAAAGGTCGTTAAAAGGCGACTTTTTGAAAAAGTAAGCTTGGAGTGCTGCAATGTCAATTTTAGATCCCATTTCAAAAAAGCACTACATGTATTTACAAACAGGGGCAGATCCAGAGAAATGTTTGAGGTGGGAAGGTAATAACTTTGTCCATCTCATCATAATTTATATCTCATAACTTTTTCTGAGTCATGGATGTGACTGAGCCATGTGAATCATGTGATGGGCATGAGAATGTATTAGGTATGTGCATGTAATTTTTCAAAATATTTTGTATAAATCACAGACATGCCTTCACACCAAGTAGGGACTTGTCCTTATACCCTCTCCAAATTTCTCTTATTATGGTGGATTCACCTGTAACAGCACCTAGTTACTCTGCACTTCTGCTTTCAATGGCCACTAAGGGGTTAAATGTACGCCATTTTCGATACTTGTCACTTGAGTTTGGTCCATGTTCTCTACATGTACACAAAGGCTGAGTCCACTGCCAGTTTGGTCTACATGTAGCAGTCGATAAAAGAAGGAGGAATAATCTATATGCGTTAAGTCTTAGGTCCATATATTTTTGTGTCATGAAGTTTTAGTCTGTTGTAGGAGTCCATCACAAGGAGTGCAACTACCCTATATTCTTGTCATAGAGTTTTACAGACCAATCTGCTTTTAGATTGAATTTTGAATTTACTGCAAATTCAGACCCCTGAAGGAACTTCATCGACCAATCACAAGCATAGACTGACATCATCATTTCACTGGAAGACTAAAAGAAAAGCATTTTTTTTCCTTTAGCAATGTGTGCTTGTGTAAATGGGAACTTACAGCTGTACCTGTTTTGTGGGAAAAAAGTCTAAATATAGACTGGTCTGCAAAAATGCTGTAACATAGGATTAGTATGGGAGTTGCATGCTCCTAGTAAAAGGCTCCTGTTTGTCAATAGTAGCAAAGGTAGCAAACTGGAAGATGTGGGCAGTGAACATGTAGTAAACTTGAACATAGTGAACTCAACAGCTAGCAAAACCAACTGTTACCGATCCCACTATGTAGATACAGTCATGTAACGCAGCTATCAATTAAATTCTCTTAGTCTCATAAGGTAATAAATACCTTGACTTAACTTGATGAATTGCTTTTTGCCATCGGACTGATTACTTCTTTCTCTGCTCTGCCGAGAAGCTCGACTACGAACAACATTGTCTGCAACTTTCACGCCACCCAGCACCTCGATTGCTGTCCTTACAACATGGCTCCCATAAATATGATTGACAAGTTCTGATAAGTTCTCTTTAAGACAGTCGCATAGGCTCAAAAAGAGCTCCTCTGCACTTTTTAAGTCTGCAACTTCGTGATCAATTTCCCTGACTTTACTGCGTTCCGATCTTATTGCCTTTGGAATGACACAAACCAAAGATTGCAACACGTGACTACCGAATTTATCCATAGAGATTTTGCAGAAATGCTCCTCTACATTCTGCATCACTTTGCGGATCTGAACATCACTTAAATAAACAATAAGCTTTTCCATAGTTCTGCTTACAATCAAATCACAGAAAAGCTTCATTTCGTTGTTTTCCACTTGTGTAAACACG
>Ga0126343_10000471_pt1 | contig 15512 bp, 8 predicted proteins | sample Cyp2metagenome_FD_92531 | JGI IMG/M metagenome (GOLD analysis project Ga0126343, IMG submission 92531) | Coral microbial communities from Lord Howe Island, Old Settlement Bay, Australia - Cyphastrea 2 metagenome | ecosystem: Host-associated > Invertebrates > Cnidaria > Coral ... | reverse complement strand
TGAAAACAGGGCAGGATTGTTCGGAAGCCGGTTTAAGGATTTAAAGTTAACCGAATTATAACTATTTCTTCTATGCAAATGTTTTTGCTGCTTTGTTTTGTGTATATAGTGATTTTTGAAACTCAAAAGAGAAGGTGCAGCAGAAAAAAAACCAGACCGCAAAGTTACAAACCTCGAATCACAATTCTACCTTTTCCTGGATTAACTTAATCAGGCTTTGAACAACCCGGCCCAGGAGCTACGCTTTTAGGTTAGCCTAAATCTATATATTACATGTACTGTATGTACATGTAGATCCAATCCATTTATGTCAAAACTACGTGTAAAACTGTTTCTATTCTCTACAGAGGCTCAGCACGTATGGTGTTACAGTCTCAGAATTAACAGGAGACCATAACCTTAATAAAGAGCAGATAAATAGCACTCAAGTCATCGTCTGTACCCCTGAGAAATGGGACATCATCACACGTAAGGGAGGAGAGAGGACTTTCACCCAACTTGTGCGTCTAATTATTATTGATGAAATCCATCTTCTTCATGATGACCGAGGCCCAGTGTTAGAGTCACTAGTTGCCCGTACTATTCGGCAGATTGAGACCACGCAAGAGCTGGTACGGCTGGTTGGGCTGAGTGCCACCTTACCAAATTATGAAGACGTGGCAACGTTTATGCGTGTGAATCCTGCAAAGGGTCTGTTCTTCTTTGATAACAGCTTTAGGCCTGTTCCGTTGGAGCAGCAGTATATAGGTATCACAGAGAAGAAACCAATGAAGAGATTGCAGGTATGTCAACATTCCCAGGCTTAAAAGATCATCTCTCATTACTGGTTGCTAGTTGTATCTTCTAATCTTGGTTCTGAGAATTTGACTTGCCTAATGCACTGTAGTTTGATGTCAGAAGCTTCGAGTTTCTTTGCAATCCTCTTAGATTATTACATGCACTTATCCAAAGCGTCAAATTCCTGGATACTAATCACAAGTGTTCAGGGTCGAGTCTTTGGAACATAAAATATTCAGACGGCAACTGTTGATAGCTTAGACACCAACTCTGCTATCCAAAGCTGTCTGAAGACAATTGAGTTTTGCATCTAAGCCTGGCAAGTTTTCACACACTGTTCTGATGCTGTTTTCATACAGTGTTATTTTTAATCGCTATTTTTACCATTTCAGGTGATGAATGACATTGTTTATGAAAAAGTCATTGAACATGCTGGAAAGAACCAAGTGCTTATATTTGTACACTCGAGAAAAGAAACAAGTAAAACAGCCCGAGCCATCAGAGATCTGTGCCTTGAGAGAGACACTTTGGGACATTTTTTGAGGGAAGACTCTGCAAGTACTGAAGTGCTTAGGTAAGGACATGCATGGTCCAGAGTCTTGTTAAAAGGGATTTATTGATTTTTATAAGAACTGAATACACTATATATATAATTTTGTGTACACCACATGGCCGGAGATGTTACAGGTACGTGTAGTGTATCAATGACGTCTCAGGGTGTGTTCTTTCTACCTCCTTTTTCGCCCAGAGGTAGTAAAAATTTGGTTTGGCAAATAGGTTGTGTAATTTGCACCCACGAATAGTGCAATCACTCGATCAAAGCATTATCACGGAGCTCAGTCAACAATTTTTCTGATTGATTCTGATATTCTCTTCAGCAGAGAAGGATTTATCTTCTGAGAGATGAACAGTTAGCTGTGTACAAGCTACAGTTTATGCACATGACCTGTGTGTTCAACCTATCCACTCTGTTACACTTTCAAAATTTGTTGACAGTGTTTCATCCTCCTTCATTCAGAACTGAAGCAGAGCAAGCCGTGAACCTGGAGCTGAAGGACCTGCTTCCTTATGGGTTTGCTATTCATCATGCTGGCATGAGCAGGGTCGACAGAACCCTGGTGGAAGATCTCTTTGCTGACCGGCACATCCAAGTGTTGGTTTCCACGGCAACATTAGCCTGGGGTGTAAACTTGCCAGCACACACTGTGATCATCAAGGGAACTCAGGTAAGCATTCATTCTGTTCATTTTTTTTTACTCGTGCTGTTGATTTGCTTTGGAGATTTGATTACAAATCAAATAGAAATCAAATCATTCAGTGTTTTCATTAATAAGCAGGAGGGCAATCGGTTTTCATTGGTGAGAAAGACTTTTTGAAATGAATTTCTGTAGAAGAAGAACTTTCCTCTTCATGTAGATGGTCAAACTACTGTAGGTGGGCCAAATCATCGTCACCACCAGTCAATTTACCTATGTAGCACCTGTGTTTGGCAAGGTAGCCATCTGCTGTAGGTTTTATTAGCTTTATATGGGTTTAAGCAATTCCTAAAAGCAATTGGGAAATGGAGTTGAATTGTTGTCAATGGTAGTTTATTTTCCAACCATCAGCCGTCTGTTTTAACAAGTGTTTGTCTTGATCTCAGATCTACAATCCTGAGAAGGGACGTTGGGTTGAGCTTGGTGCGTTGGACGTGATGCAGATGTTGGGCCGTGCTGGTCGGCCCCAATACGATACGAAGGGCGAGGGTATTTTGATTACCAGCCATAGTGAACTCCAGTACTACCTCTCACTCATGAACCAGCAGGTAAGACAGTAGTTTAATGTACCAGCATCACTACAGGTAACATCTTTACTGCACTTTGTCAGGAAATAATATGATTAATTCAAAATGTACATGTACATGTACATGTAGTTGTTGTATTGCATCTGTCAATTATTATTGCATGTGATTTAAATGATCTATCTTGATTTATTTTCTTGTAGCTGCCCATTGAAAGCCAGTTTATCAGCAAACTAGCGGACAACCTTAATGCTGAAATTGTTCTTGGAACAGTGCAGAATGCAAAGGAGGCTGTGCATTGGCTTGGTAAGGCATTGTGATCTAAAGGTTGAGCAATTTGGGATTTCCTCTTATTCTGTCAGTTAATTTTTAAGCAGTGCAGTGCTGAGAAAATGGATATTCATCAACTTGGATGTCTGGTTATTACACTCTGTAGCTTAATTTCTCACAAAACATTTGGAACTTTATAAGCACAATTTCCCTTGTACACTCTAGGGACCTTTTGTTACATGAGATTCAATATTCATCTTACAAACTGTATGTGTTAATTTTTTTGAGTCACTGGAAATAAGCGGCTGTGCTGTTAACTTAATCCTCCTGCTACTGTACATCCAGCCATCTTGGATTGTTCAGAAACGGACTTCATCGCCTGCCTGTTCAGTTTGCTTGTGATTAGGATCAATTAATCACATTTTTTGGCTGTTTTTTTCTCTCTCAGGGTATACCTACCTTTATATCAGAATGCTGAGAAACCCTTCGCTTTATGGCATAACTCATGAGGAGATTGAAAAAGACCCTCTTCTTGAACAGGTACCATTACTGTGTATGGATCTGATTAATCCAATAGATAGACTCCAATTGGCTTTTGACCTACACTACATGTAGCATTGCACAAAGTAGAGTGAGCTTATTTGAGACTAACAGCATTGTCACTGCTGGAGGCTTTGGAATTGTAACCTTTGACCGGATCTGATTTTCTGAGCAGGTGCAGAGTATTATTCTGTTTTGTATTCTCAGCCGACCAGATTTAACAGATTAGTCAGATTTGAAGCAAATTCCATGAATCAAGGATTTTGGTGTTGGACCTACCTAGAGGTCATAATTGTTGTTGCTGACCTCGAGGATTTTTTGGCCTCTGGAAAAAAAAAATGGATCAACACAGACTGTGCGCCGACCGGTTAGCTCAGTTGGTAGAGCACCGGGCTGCTGTGCGGGAGGTCCCAGGTTCAAACCTGGGCCGGACCAACACTCAGGGTCTTTAAATAACTGAGGAGAACGTGCTGCCTTTGTAATGACACCTGCAAATGGTTAGACATTCAGGTCTTCTCGGATAAGGACTGTAAATCGTAGGCCCAGTCTCCTGCATCTTCAGTGTTGTATGGTTAGCAGGGGACGTTAAAGAACCCACACACTTATCGGAAAGAGTAGGGGATGATATTCCCGGTGTTGTGGTCTGGCCTTGTTTCACGGGTTGGTACTTCACATAGGGTTAACCTCATGTACCTTTCCCCCTTGGTCAGAAATGACCAAGAAAAATTACTATAAACTATGAACTGTCCTGTCTTAGAGCAGTTCCAGTGATTTCCTTCCACTTCAATCTCTTTAACATTGACTGTCAACTGTCTAGTATTTAATGTAGTTATTATAAAAGACAGCTTTTAGATTTGCCAACTGTAAACGGTTCCTATTTTCTTTTTGTTCAGCGAAGAGCAGATCTGATTCATTCAGCCGCCACACAACTGGACAAAAACAATCTGGTGAAATATGACAAGAAATCTGGAAACTTCCAGGTTAGTAACAGCACTTTGTTTTGTAGTTTTGCATCAGTAGCAACAGTAGCCAGCTTTCGTTTAGTTTTGAGCTCTTTGTTACTAATAATTTTATTTGTATTTTGTGTTGACTGTTTTCTTAGGTTACAGAGCTGGGACGCATTGCAAGTCATTACTACTGCACGCAGGAAACCATAGCAACTTACAACAGTCTGTTGAAACCCACGCTCAGTGAGATTGAGTTGTTCAGAGTTTTCTCCCTATCATCGGAGTTCAAGTATATCACAGTGAGAGAGGTAGAGAACAAAAATTAGAACTTACCTGTGCAGTACTTGTTTTAGTGTTTCTAAGTTGAATGGCGAGAAAATTATGTTGAATCGTGATGCTGGTCACAAGCTAAAATATGGACACTTTTTGCTGATTTAATGGATCAGTTTTGATCTGAGAATTTGGCGTCAGTCTCCTTTTTTGATGAGTTTCGTAATTCTCATTACTTGCAGTATCTACTTGACAATCTATTGAAATGGTTAGGAAAAAAAGGATGCAGATCACCCTCACAAATGGGATGTTTACAGGTCAAATTGAAACATGAAACCCTCATTTCTTTGCAAGTATAAAAGCCGATAATTCTTCCTCTCTACATGTAGAAACAAAATGAAAGAAATTTACAGTATTTAGAGAGGAAGCCACACCAACTCTATCTGGTTTTCATGCGGGTTCTCTATCCTGGTGGAATAGGAATTTGGACATGTTGGTGTTTGTGGAGGGAGGAAAACCCGAGAATCCATAGAAAAGACGAGAAGCAACAACAAACTCACCACATAAGTTATGACACCAGGTTGAAATTAAAGAATCTAAGTAGAAGCTACTGTAAAGGGTTGAAAGGTTTTAAGTAGTAAAATATTGGATTTGGCTTTGGAAATTATGAATGTCAGCCTTATTCTTCTTTTATTTCTTTGCACACTAGGAAGAGAAGCTTGAACTCAACAAGTTGTTGGAACGTGTTCCAATTCCTGTCAAAGAGAGTATCGAAGAACCAAGTGCAAAGGTAAACTCGCAAAATAGCAAGTCCCTCGAGCATTTGCCGGTGGACGGAGGTTTTGCAACTGAAATTCAACGTGAATTCGCGCGTTTGGCACTAAAGTTTTCATTAGGATAGCATAGCATAGCATAGCGTGCATAGCTTTTAGAATTGACTAAAATCTTATTTTGTTCTAAATGTTCAACAACTGTCTTCTCTGGTGAGCAAGTTACATGTATTACTTAAACAGGAAGTTGGTAAAGATTAAAGCTGTTACGGCTACACGAATTTTCTCTAGCCTACCAAACAACAACAGAACTCTTTCAGCAATTATGGTTAAGTCATTGCTTAGCAACTCTCTGTAAGAAAAAGATGGCGGCTGTACATTTTACGACAATATTGTCGGAACCTTGCACAGCCCATAAAGTGCATCTACAAGAAAAGCCATATATTTGCAGTATTTGTCTCTGTGGTAACGACATTGTGTATGAAAGCACTTCCAATTATTAAATAAGCACTTTTTCGATTACTATCATCGTAATTAAATGGCTAACAATCATGAGATAAATACATACTGTAGTTTTCGACAAACACGATCGTAGCTTATACCTCTTGTGCCCGATAAGGATGGGAATTACATGTAAGTGGTGTTGGAACCCAAAGTGTCAAATTCCTGGATGCCATTCTGTGGTGTGCAGGGTCGAGTCTTTGGAATAGTAACATTCAGATACATGTAGTGACTTGCTGGCAGGTGAGAATTTTGACTCACTGCCTTGAGTTATCTGAAGACATACAGTGTACCTAGTCTACACAGGCGTGTTAGAGTGGCTATGTCACTTGTGTTGATTAGCTGATGCGCCGGGCTCAAATGCAAGCATCAATGTTCCTTTTTGTGTGTTAGGTGAATGTGTTACTGCAAGCCTACATTTCTCATTTGAAGCTGGAAGGTTTTGCTTTGATGTCTGACATGGTGTATGTCACACAGGTAAATCATTATGATAATTTCTCTAATAAATGATAATTTACAGTGTATCCATGTTTCTGTTAACGTAAAGGCCATAGAGTTGTGGGAGTTAAGACTGGACACTCCAAACGTTATCATTCTTTACCAAACTCCTATGCAGAGAGGAGGCAGCGCTGAGACTGCTTTGTTTCCAGTTTAAGCGGTTAACGTTTGATGGTTAACCGTATGCCTTGAAACGGAACGACTCAGTCGTGGGTGGGTAACTCGGCTGCCCATTTTCAGTTACCCTGTGCTTGACCATAAGAAGTAAAAAGATGTGCTAAAGTTCGTACATGTACCTTCTTCCTTTCTTCATAGTCTTCTGGTCGCCTGATGAGAGCGATCTTTGAGATAGTGTTGAACCGTGGTTGGGCGCAACTGGCTGACAAGAGTTTGAACCTGTGCAAAATGATTGACAAGAGAATGTAAGTGAATTGTTTTGCGCTACTGCTGTTTGTTGCTTTGAGCAGGACTTCCGCTACAGAGAAATAAAGCACTTCCGTGTTTTCGCTATGTACTGATGAATTGCTCATGTGTACAGTTTTAAGTCCCCCTGTGGCGTAGTCCAAAGATAGTGCCTTGCAATGTAGCTTAATGTTGCTGCTGGAGAGAGCTCTCTTATTTGAAATTCACGTCCACGGTTTATCGACATGTGCCTTCAAGTGGCAGTTTGAGATCATGGGATAAATGTTTTTTTCTTAGAAGTGGCTATATTAACAAAAAAGTTTAATTGGATAATTTCAACGTTGTCTTGGCATTCAAGGTGGCTTTCAATGAGTCCATTACGGCAGTTCAAGAAAATTCCCATGGAAGTCATCAAGAGAATCGAGAAGAAAGAATTCCCTTGGGAGCGCTACTATGACCTGGGACCCACCGAGATTGGGGAGCTGGTGCACATGCCCAAAATGGGCAAAACGCTGTACAAGTTTGTACATCAGTTGCCCAAGATGGAACTAGCGACGCACATTCAGCCAATTACAAGGTACAGAGCAGTGTAAAAGAAGTTTTTTTCTGTGAGGGTCAAATGTATTTAGCACCGTTTTGGTAATTAGGGACGCTGTTAACCAGATATTACAAAAAGAACATAAACTATTAAGAATTCCAAGTGGTGGGGGGCTGACAACGCAGTTGAGGAGTTGAAATCGGGACTACCGAGATAGATACATGTAGATCCAGATAGCAGTAGGGTGGAGGATTTGAACCAGGGACCTCCAGATTTTAAATCCAGCGCCCTAAACCATCGGCCACGAGGCACACATGATCGAGGATGTTGAAGAAGTACGTTCGAGTCAGATGTTGATCTAGTTGCATGGAATTCATATAATGTATTTCTTACTACAAATCGGCAAGTGTAGGTTATCAGTGGCTGTCTTTGCTCTTCTGAACTACACGTGTTTATCTTTTCAGATCCACATTAAGCGTGGAACTTGTGATCACCCCAGACTTTCAGTGGGACGAGAAGATTCATGGCAACTCCGAGGCCATGTGGATTTTTGTGGAAGATGTTGACAGCGAGATCATATTGCACCACGAGTACTTTTTGCTGAAGAGCAAGTTTGCCTCTGATGAGCACACACTGAAGTTCTTTGTGCCTGTGTTCGAGCCGCTGCCACCCCAGTACTTTATCAGGATTGTGTCAGATAAGTGGCTTGGTGAGTGAGGTCAACAAACATATTCTCAATACTGGTCTTCTCGTATTTGTTATTCTAACAGTGAGAAGAATTGGGTTACTGATATGGACCAAGCTCATCAGTTGAGACAATTTTCCCTTGAGAGTTGTTTAATGGCGAAGTTTATGAGATTCTGTAATGTATTCGGGATTTATGCCAGAAAACTTTTCAATTTGTGGCTTGTCTTAAAGGAGCTACATCTGGTTTGCCTATCTTGAAATGTTTAGATTAAAATTTTCAAGTTCTTCGTTTGCAATCCGCGGCAATCCTTTCCATTCTTAACCATCCGTGTTTCCTGATGGTTTATAACTATCTTTTTGGTGTTTTTCTATCTCATTAAACTATTATTTTCAGGTTTCGTTCAATTTAAAGGTGCTTTTGAACGTAGCCAAAATAACTAACTGATGGGACTCGACACGTAATTTTGACCAAGTGATACGGTAGTTCTATTTGCCAGAGTACAGCACAGTTGAGTTTTGTTGTTTTTCTAGGTTCTGAAACTCAGTTGCCAGTTTCCTTTCGTCATTTGATTCTGCCAGAAAAGAACCCGCCTCCCACTGAACTGCTTGATCTTCAGCCTTTACCAGTGTCTGCTCTTAGGAATCCGGCGTTTGAGAGCTTGTACAAAGACAAATTCCCGTACTTTAACCCTATACAGACTCAAGGTGAGCGGAACTAGCAAGTCTCCAGAGCTACCTGCGTTTCGTATGCCTAGACTTAAAGGTGCTCTGTGCATTGGCGTGGCTTATTAGTCAACTTAATCATCAGATTATTCATGCAACCAGTGATTTAAAACATACTTATCATCCTGAATTCAACCATGTTGATATTAGGACGGCATGAGGTTGCACATTTACAGAGTAATTACTTATTTTCAGATTTACCATATGGCAGGTAGGAAGGCTAAATCACTGAAGTCCCCTACGAGACCTAACTACCTACCCATCCCGTAACTTGTTTAAGATAAGTGTAGATTAAAATTGCAATAAGTCGCCCTGTTTTTCTATATCAAGCAGATCCTTCGGGACGAGAAACTTCTAAATTACACAAATTAAGGGTACAATTAATAAATGTATAGCTCGGAGAACCATCAATCAATCATTGTTTTACCGTTCATGTAGCTTTCTTCTCTCATTATGGAAAGGGACCTATTGCATTTTGATATCCTGCAAAATGTTGTTTAGATGACGGTGTAGAGAACTTATTCAGCAAACTGTTTAAATAGCTAGCTAACATTATGGCCAGTAAATGGCATTCATTCCATTTTTTTTTTTCCTCCGCTAGTTTTTAACACCATGTACAACTCAGATGAAAATGTCCTTATCGGCGCGCCCACTGGTAGTGGAAAGACCATTTGTGCCGAGTTTGCTGTGCTGCGGCTTCTTCAGCAAATACCAGAGTGCAGATGTGTATTCGTCACACCACTGCAGTCTCTGGCCGATCAGGTAGGGACTGTTCAATTCATCGTTGGAACTAGATGAGTCTTTGCTTTAGTTCTGCGTTTCTGTGAGCTCTGTAACAATAATACATACAACGCTCTTTTGTCAAGTGGATGAAACACGCTGTTTTTCTTTCGGCCAATAAATCAGTCGATCATTGCATGGCTGATGTGCGTTTCCGCGCCCTGTACACCCGCGTTTTTTTCCGCGTTGCACTCGCGGCATTTTTCTTCCGGTACTGATAAGTTCATTCGTCTATTTCTGTTTGCTCTGATTGACTAGGTGCGTTTACTTTTTCTTTGATCTATTATCAGTCATCATAGAAACATGGGTATGGTATAAATGTATGCAACCAGTGATTTAAAGTAAAATTTTCATCCTGAAGTCAACCCTGTTGATATTAGGACGGGATGAGGTTGCACGTGTTTTAGTATAGAGTGGATATCTACAAAAATGTTCGGCTCAGATGTTAGGGAGATTGCGTAAAACACTTTTTGTCAGAGCTATAATGCATTAACAAGGGGCAACCGGTCTAGGATCGCCCTACGCACAGGACAATATAGAGAGAGGTTATTTTGTAATTGCCTTTGTTTAGATATTATCTGTTTGCTTTCCTTCAGGTGTATGCTGACTGGCAGAGTAAATTTGCACTTCAGCTCGGCAAGAACGTGGTCAAGTTGACAGGAGAAACTAGCGCTGATCTCAAACTTCTCGCCAAGGTTTGGAAAAAAAAATTATGCAACTCGTTGCAACACTTTCCTGGTAAAAGTATAATATGGCAAATTATGGCAACATATCCTTCGATCGCTAGGGCTTAACCTTTTGCAACGACTTTCCGTAATTTGTAATGCTTGTTTATATTAGCCTTGATGTGCAAGATTTAGGCTTCTGCACGAAAGCGGCACATTTGTACGACATTGTATTTTTTGGAACTTGATGGTCAGTGTTATTATTTTGTAGGGTAATGTGATCGTTAGCACTCCAGAACAATGGGATGTGCTATCACGTCGCTGGAAACAGAGAAAGAATGTACAGAACGTTCATTTGTTCGTCTTGGATGAAGCTCATTTGATCGGTGGTGAATCGGGGGTAAGAAAAGACCTTGTATCTATTGCTGTTTGTTAACAAGAAAGGGATTTACATGTAGCCCTTACTTTGTCAAAAAACCGTGCAATTCAGTGTTGGTTTTATTCGACAAATTGCCTTGTTTTTCCCCAACATAAAAAACCCTTAAGGCGAACAGGTCTTTTGCCTTTGGTTTTTCAAGCAAAGCCTGAAAACTCTTTAGCGTGTTTTAACAGTTTTTCTTCGTTTGTGTTCTAGCCCGTTATGGAAGTGATCTGTTCTCGTATGAGATACATCTCGTCACAGATTGAGCGCAATATCAGGATTGTGGCGCTTAGCTCGTCTCTGGCAAATGCGAAGGTTTGTGAATCCGTTGATAGAGAGGTTAAAAACGAAAGTTAAGGAAAATGGCGAGCGCTGCAAAAATTGAACGCTTTTTCGTCTGCCTGTAGCCGTTTGTACAAGTGGGAATATATTCTAATTTTTGTATTGAATTAAGTGAAGGATTACAGGAAAAAATCGGAAACAATTTTTGTCGTTTATTATACTGCGTCATTTTTTGAACTCTGCAATTGTTTTGTAGACACTTAAGATATTATCGACGAATGGGTGTAGCGATTGATAGAGAATTGATATATTGAGATTGGTGTTGACAAGTGTGCACGTTGTCTCCTTACAGGATGTTTCTCAGTGGCTTGGGGTTGGTCCAACTGGCTTGTTCAATTTTCATCCTAATGTAAGACCTGTACCGCTTGAACTCCACATACAGGTAAGTACGCTGCGAACTTGGCGGATTAAAATCATAGGACTTTCAAAAGAGGGGCGACGATTCGATTTCTTACTTGGTCGCATTTGACGAGTCTTGCACCTTGGTAAACTAAACATTAACGCAGATTTACTTCCATTGTTCTTCTTGTTTTTCTTAGGGCTTTAACATCACGCACACGGCATCTCGTTTGATAGCCATGACAAAACCTACCTACCAATCCATCGTAAAACATTCTCCCAAGAAACCAGTCATCGTTTTTGTGCCTTCAAGAAGACAAACCAAGCTTACGGCCCTGGATCTGTTGACTTTCTCTGGCGCTGAGAACGATGCACAGAGGTAAGGGATTAAAACTTTGGTTTAAAAGATTGTTTAGTTGCTTCTGTTAACGAGGGGAAGTCTGTTGTCTGTGGCGCGCGTGCATATGCAACAGCCCCATATATTTGAACAGTTACAACTTTGTTTGGCAGCCTGTTAACAAATTTTCTTTCTTTGTAGGTTCTTGCACTGTACTGAAGAAGATCTTCAACCGTTTGTCAAGCGTTTGAACGACAAGGCAAGTGACTGAAGAACACTTCTGTCACAATGGGCGCTTCCATTGGACGGAAAATTCTTGAACCCTGAACGTTTTGAATTTTTTGAACATTTGCCGGAGTGTACTTGGTTGTCTGCTTTCCAGGGAATTTTTTTGGAAATTCAAACCTGAATGTTTGGTCGAAAGGAAAGCACCCATTGTACAAGTCGCTGTCATATGTAGCTGAGTTGGCTGAAGGGTTATCTGAGTTGTTTGATTGACGTCGTGTTACAATTTTCTTAAGTTGTAAAAGAAAAAGAAACTTGTTTGCTTGAGAATACATGGAAAGTAGTGAGTCTGAGACAAATCCAAATTTTGCTGGTGAACCTGAGAGACAGTGGTCGTGTTTGCATAAGCCTAAATTCGTTTGTTTTCGATATATTATTTTTTTTAATAAGCTGAAAACAAAAGAAGAGGCATTGCTCAATGTGAAATACTAATTTGTTAGAATGGTGATGATTTTGTTTCCTCAGACGCTGAAAGAGACAGTGGGTTACGGTGTGGCTTATTTACACGAGGGTCTCTCTGAGGCTGAAACCAAGATTGTGGAGCAACTGTTCAACTCAGGTGCCATACAGGTAGGAGATACAATCATCAGCAATTTTTCGCTCTTCCCGAATCTGACCCCGTAATATCGTGTCACGATGTCGGAGTGTGCTAGGTATTGTCTTTGGAACAGTCTCCTTGTACCGTCTGACTTTTGAATCATTTGGATTGTTAATGTCTTCGAGTGGAAAATGTCTTAGAAGATTTGAACTCTCATTTTGTGCTGCAAAGGTTGTAGGCAAGCCACCATTACTTCGGTTGTGTCTCAATAGTTAGTGGTATTCAAGTTTCTTCATAGCACTTAAAACTGAATTATCTCTAGTCACTGTCCAGTTATATGCTGCCTCTTCACCCGTAAGATTCACCGTGACTGAATTATTTTGACAGGTAGTTGTGGTGTCACGCAATCTCGCATGGGCGGTCAACATGAGTGCCCATCTGGTGATCATCATGGACACGCAATTCTACGAAGGAAAAATCCATGCGTAAGTCACACATCGGTTCTACAATGAGCCTGGATTAGACAGGGAGAGAAATATTCTCTCCCTGTGTTATTTTTGAAGGATATCTGCTGAGCTAGACAAGACCGCAATAACGCAATGCTCTCGTATCTCGCCTGGTGATAACACCCTAGAATCGACTGAGCCCTCGGTGCCATCAGAGACGTTACTAAGCAACTTAGTGTGCGTATCGTAATGGCGTCCTTGTGACGTATAATAAAGAGCGCTCGCTTGTGTTCCCTCCTCGGAAGCGGTAGATTTTCCCCAATTGTTGACATGGGCCCAATCCAGGATTACGATTTACTCCCCCCTTAATGGCTTCACCATCTTATTGGTGCTTCAAATTGTGCGACAGTGAGATTCAGGGTCATACAGGCGAGCTCATTCTGTTTTGATTGTTTTTCTTTATAGCTATGTGGATTACCCTATCACAGACGTGTTACAGATGATTGGCAGAGCCAACAGACCATTGTTAGATGACTCGGGCAAAGCAGTCATTCTTTGCCAAGCGTCTAAGAAAGAATACTTCAAGAAATTCCTTTATGAGCCTCTGCCCATTGAGGTAAGTCTTTAAAGTATTCTCCCATGAAATAGTAATTTGAGGTAAATTTAATCACTTTTTCCATCATTACTTACGTATACCGAGGCCCAAAAGGTTCTTTTTGAAGCATAATTGATATCGATTCAGGTGCATACCTGGAGAAATTTCAACTTCAGCTCTTCAAAAACGACACTTGTTTATTTTGTTCGACATGTACATGCCTGGACTTCGTTAGCTTCAAAATTTTCAATTACGCGTTGAAGAATTTTTCTTGGCCTGTTGTTAAGTGAAGGTTAAGCATACCGCACTTGCTTTTCAATATTTCAGTCTCATTTGGATCATTGTCTTCACGATCATTTCAATGCTGAAGTGGTAACAAAGACGATCGAAAACAAACAAGATGCCGTGGATTACTTAACATGGACTTATCTGTACCGCAGAATGACACAGAATCCAAACTACTACAACTTGCAAGGTAAAATGATCATCTCACGGTTTACGAATGGGTTAAGACCCTCCCGATTTATTGCTTACAGGAGATTGAACAACCGTTAAAAGAGCTCCGTTACGGTTTGGGCGTGTAACCGTCAGGCTAAACGTTTTAAGTTAGCATTTGTAATCTTTGTTTACTGTTAATCGTCTCCATCCTTAACCATGCTTGTTCCTTCATGGGTTATTACAGTATTTTGGCTTTAGTGTTTTTCTATCTTTGTGAAATACTACCTTTACGGTTTCTTCAATTGGTTAAAGGTAATTTTGTGCGTGGCCAAATTAGCCCAAATATCATGACTGTAAGTCACGTAGTTTTTTGGACTGGATAGTCACGCAACACTTATCAGCATGGCGTCGTGTTGTAAAACGTTATTAGTGACACAAATATATTTTTTAATTGGTTATTTTTTTGCTCCATTGCAGGAGTAACGCATCGCCATCTATCTGATCACATGTCAGATATGGTTGAGAATACGCTAAACGACCTGGAGCAGTCCAAGGTATAATGTTGCATATTTTATCTCAACCTCCTGCTTACGAATGTCCAATACCCCCCTCAGCGAAACGATGGCGTTTTTCACTCATTAAATGCTCCCCCCTTTGGACAGTACCCATATTCACAAGTCTTCCTTTTAGCCCCCCCCCCCCCTCCCCTGTAGGTAGGCCCTCTTGTAGAATGCCCCTTTTCCCTTGTGCTGATTTGTCACCGTGAACATGTTGGGCTGGAAGGCCAACGCATTCCTCAGAACACTGAGAGTAGATTGAATTTGTTTTGTTTTTGTCTTTAACTCACTGCTACGTTTTTATTGCTTGGTTTCTTATTTTCCAGTGTTTGTCGATCGAGGACGAGATGGATGTATCTCCGTTGAATCTCGGCATGATCGCAGCCTACTACTACATCAACTACACGACGATCGGTAAAAAGCTGCTCTTTGCTTTGTTCGTTTGTCCGCTATTAGCGATCTGTAAGTGCATGTGACATCCTCTGATAATAACACACAAGTGAAGACATCCTCTGTCATTTCTTTCTTTCCATTAATCTTGGTTTAATTAAAGTTTTTTCTTTCCATTGTATAGAGTTGTTCAGCGTCTCTCTGAATGCCAAAACCAAACTGCGCGGCTTGATCGAGATCATCTCATCTGCGTATGAGTACGAAAGACTTCCCATAAGGCATCACGAGGATGCCACCTTGAAACAGGTGAGCGAGGCCTGGATCTAGCACTTTTTCACCTGTTGTGAAATTGGTTTGCGGGAGCTACCTTGATTTGGAGGAAAACAAATTGAATTTTATGTGTTTACGTCACTGTTTTCTCTGCTTTTTTTCGCTTCTCGCTTGAATATCTCGCTTGAATATATCTGAAGGAAAGTTGTTTCGAAGTATTACCCGCGAACAACATCTCGATGTTTAACCAAGGGAGGTACAGTGATCTTCTAATTAGATTCAGTACTTGGCTTCACACTAGAGCTTGTAAGTATAATGTAAGTGCACTTGGAACCTACTTTGGGTGTGAAGGGGTAAAACGTACTTACTTGGACTTGACTTAGTGACCATGGAAACGTTCGTAGAT
>Ga0126343_10000470_pt1 | contig 15516 bp, 11 predicted proteins | sample Cyp2metagenome_FD_92531 | JGI IMG/M metagenome (GOLD analysis project Ga0126343, IMG submission 92531) | Coral microbial communities from Lord Howe Island, Old Settlement Bay, Australia - Cyphastrea 2 metagenome | ecosystem: Host-associated > Invertebrates > Cnidaria > Coral ... | reverse complement strand
AGGTTCGATATGGGGGTTGATATATTTCTGATATTTTACTTTCGTGTGGGCTGATCGGTATTCAAATCTCTTAATGTGATGTGCAATCGATTGTCAAATGCGGTTCAGTGAAAATTCGCTCGTTTTTTTTTCTCGAAATATCTTAAAATCGGGTTTTGTTCATTGTGAATGTGAAACCGTCGAATTCCAGAAAAGTTTGCATCGTGCCTGATTTCAAAGATTTGAAAGAAGTTTCCAGCTGCGAAGTTTATGATCAATGCATCAAGATGGAGATGATTTCCTTATTTCTCTCTATGTTTATTTGGGAATGAGTGGATTAATGATTTCTTTTATCGCAGCGCACACTTGTTTCATGTTTCGTTCATGTATGTTCATGTCTGTCAAGCCATACGTGGGTGTTTGCTCAAAACTCCGAGGACGCTATTCATTGAAAAATTTAAGTCTTAGATATATAAAGTTTAGTAAACTGCGATCTATTATGTCTCTTCGTAAAGGAAGTGCTGATCATGACGTCTCATTACCTTTGAATGTTATCATTTTAATACATTTATATATGTACTGTACTCATCTTATTAAAATTATTTTTACTTTTTAATTATAATTCTTATTTTATTACTGCCATTATTTTTATTATTATTGTCTATACATTTGAGCTGATGCACCTGATTACCATATGTCTGATAAATGATCCTTGTCAGAATCTTGAATCTTTTATTCTCTTGTTGCAATCACCCTTTCTATACTAATTGATCTTTTTCAAGAATCACCAGAATTCTGTTAAGATTGCATGAACAATGCACCTCAATCAATCATTCTAGCCAAGAGACTAGACAGTCATTCCATGGTTTCTGATGCCATCTTGTTTAGGGGGCAAATACGGCAAAAATGGCAGTAGATGTATGGCGAGAAAGGTGTATCTCATGTCTGACAACTCGCCAACAATTTGAGTTCTGAAGCATCTGTTAGTTAAAAACTAAAGATACTAAGCAGAAGAATTTATTTATCATGTTTTGGGGAAATACCGTAAAATTCCAAACCTTTTTGACATGCTTATTTTGGATAGGGGCTTATATTCAGAGGAAATTTGTGTTTCAAAATTGGCTGGGCTTATCATTGGAGGGAAATCTGTGTCAAAATGTTTGAAAGTGCAACTGGTAATATTTATTTAGTATTTTGGCTAGAAATTTGTTACAAATTAGTCACACTGAAAATGCTAAGCTTGAACACAACAGCAATAAACTTTATCAGAACTACAAATACAGTAAATATGCCTAATTATGTAGTTTGATCAGCCTTAAAATTCTTAAGAACTATGAAAGCTCATTCTCTTCATCATATAATTGAGGATAATTTTCAAATACAGGCTCCTGAGGGTTTATATTCAGAAGGGCTTGTTATAGGAGGTATTTTTGCGTTCCAGATTCGAGGGCTTCTATACGGAAGGGCTTTAAACGGAGGGGTTTGTTTTTGGAATTTAAAAGAAGCCTGGTTAGATAAGCCACATTTCAGTTTTTTATTTTTCTATCTAGAGATACATTTGCCTATAAAACCGTTGAGTTAACAGTTGTGGTAAAATTTCTAAAGAAAAATTTGTATGAAAAATTAAAAGTGTAGTTCCTAATCCTTGCTTTGAATTTGACCTGAAAAGTCTTCTGCTGGGTATCTGTTCCTCTTAACTCGTAAAAGACTCACATAGTCAATCACTTTCAACTTGCCAGGCATTAAACTTTAAATTTCCCCATATATTTACATTTGCTCAGGGCTAGCCTCAAGTACATGTACAAGATGGCATTAGTAAACACAGTAACTTTGACACATTTTTTGAAAAAGAAAGCATCTCTTCCAAATAACAAGCAAGATTTCATAAGGTTATACCACAGGCGTCCAAAGCTCACGTTTAGAGAAAAGAATTAATCTATTTTTCAATTTATTCATATAGGCGTCATGGCTGTGCGAGTTGGAACATGACCTCTATATTCATATAGGCGTCACGGCTGTGCGAGTTGGAACGTGACCTCTCATCTTTCGCAGTGTTAGGTTACACAAGAGCCGTTGAGAATTTCAGCGCTTTATAGGACAATGCATGGGGAATAAAATTTCGTTGATTTACAACGCTAAATACTCTGAAATGTTCACGTTTTTTTAGTAATATTATTAAAACAAACTCACCGTTTGTGTGTCCGTTGTGCTTTTTCGTTATTTTCGCTGTTTTGGACCTTTTATGTCACCACTGTTCTTCTCTTCATGAGACGGAGTCAAGGCAGCACACGCGGATTTTGACCGTTGTCAACTCAGAGGCGGTTTACGTCCAGAAAATCTATCTGATCGGAATTTTTTTCGCCCACGGTTAAGGCTCTGTGATCCTTGTACCCACACAAAAGTCTCTTCTTCGAAAATCCTCGCGCATTACGCTGAAAATGAGCATTTTCCACCATAGATTCCATGATCGCTTCTTTCTGCGGCACCTTGGGATAACAAGAATCGACACGGCCGCGGAAAAGGCTTGGGCCCAAGGTCAAATTTTGCGCTACCCAGGGTGGTGAAGTCAATTAATGTACATTACTTACCCCATCCCCTGAGTTAACTTTCGCCTTGCTCCATTGTCCCAATTAATCAACGGTTCAAGTAGGAGCATTACAGATGAACGAACTTGTACAAAGTACAAAGCTTTGCATCTATACTCACCAGAATTTCCAATAAGGAGGAATACTTGAACCATTGCCGCTCTTTAGTCTTTTAGGACTCGATCCGTCGTCGATTTCGACGGGTCCCTTCGCCTTTGATAACATTGCAGTGCTAGCAGTCATGCTCGAGAGTACTCATGGAAAACCCCGCAGAATATTCAAATCTTGTCCGTTGTTTATTTCCAGTCGCGTCACCTCGCGATACCATGGGTTAATCGGGACAATGGAGCAAGGCGAAAGTTAACTCAGGGGATGGGGTAAGTAGCGTACATTAATTGACTTTACCACCCTGGGTAGCGCAAAATTTGACCTTGGGCCCAAGCCTTTTCCGCGGCCGTGTCGATTCTCGTTATCACAAGGTGCCGCAGGAAGAAGCGATCGTGGAATCTGTGGTGGAAAATGCTCATTTTCAGCGTAATGCGCGAGGATTTTCGAAGAAGAGACATTTGTGTGGGTGCAAGGATCACAGAGCCTTAACTGTGGGCGAAAAAAATTCCGATCAGATGGATTTTCTGGACGCAAACCGCCTCCGAGTTGACATCGGTCAAAATCCGAGTGTGCTGCCTTGACTCTGTCTCATGAAGGGAAGAACAGTGGTGACATAAAAGGTCCAAAACAGTGAAAATAACCAAAAAGCACAATGGACACACAAAAGGTGAGTTTGTTTTAATAATATTACTAGAAAAACGTGAACATTTCAGAGTCATTTAGCGTTGTAAATCAACGAAATTTTATTCCCCATACAACTACCTATAAAGCGCTCAAATTCTCAACAGTTCTCGTGTAACCTAACACTGCGTAAGATGAGAGGTCACGTTCCAACTCGCACAGCTGTGACGCCTATATGAATAAATTGAAAAATAGATTCGCTTTCTCTAAACGTGAGCTTGGAACGCCTGTGGTTATACATGTACCTACCTCTATTTTGATATCACACCATACCATAAGGCATATCAGGGTTTGTCAATCTTCCTTCCATCCACTTTGATTTGCTGCTTAATTAAGGCTCTGACATTCCCTCATGACTGCCACGTACACAGCTGGGTGCCTTTCTTTGTCAACCAGTCTCCACCATGACTTGTTGTTATGGGTTAAACTGGTTTTCTCCTCCCCTTCGACCTTACAAATTTCCAGTTAAAATATTTTTCATTTGGTAGAAATGCCTCGTCAATTGTCTGACCAGGCTAAGCTTTTACAGACAATTGTTCGATGACCAACTGTTCTTTGCAGGCTAGTTTGTATGTCTCTGGCTGCCTCATTGCTCAGAACTCTGGCCCAAAGATGAGAGCGTTCTTGGTGCAGGCTATCCCGATCGGGGATTGGGCACTTGGGTAATTGCCTAGTGACAGTCCCAGAAAAAGAGGGATTGCTTTCTAGAAACTGGAAGTCGTGTTAAAGTGAAAGGCTAGTTATCATTATTATTGTTAGTCCCAATTTTGTCATGAATAATTATTAGCCATGATCAAGGTTAGTTCCGTAGCTATGTTTTTAGCTGTTTTTTTCAAAACCATGGAGTTGAAAAGTGCAGTCAAATGCAAATTTGATTTGCTTTTAAGAGCAAATGCAGCACTCACACTCAAATGAGTTCTGATTGGCTCAGAATTGAGTGGATCGAGATGTGCAGGAGACCATATTGTTTTCTGCTTGCTCTATTTGAAGAGGTTATGTTTCTCATTAACATTCATATTTTTTATTATCTGGACCCTTGATTATCCGGACTATTTCATCTAGTCCCAACGAGTCTGGATGATCAAGGTTCAACTGTAATACACTTCAAGGACTTTTCAAGACCTTTACTTTCATCTGAGGGGACCTTAACTTTAATTAAGGGTGAAAAGTCCTTGAAGTGTACTAACTAAATTTCATATTCAATATCACTTGTCAAATGATTAAATGCTAAGTCAAATGATTATGCTAAGGATCATTGAACATACCGGTATTTGTATAGATCTACTTTTCAAATCAGTGTGAGTCATCCCTCTACCTCAGAGATAAGACACTACAAATATAGTAGCCAGTAACTATGGTCGTTTTACAAAATGTTGATCATTATAAATACTAAACTTAACCTTGGCAGGGAAAAAATGGGATGAAGAATGTCAATGTATTGATCATGTCCATGAATAAAGCTTAGTCCTTGAATTATTATTTTTTGTCCCTCAAAAGTCCTAGGCTTGAAGTTTGTCTGTAAAGTAGTACGAATCAATAAATAACTGTATCTTTAATATGCAAAGATTGGAGGAGACAAAATCATAATGAGCTCTATATGCCAGTTCTTATACCTGCCAGCTCTCACACCTTAGGCGTGAGTCTCACGCCTCTGGGTTGAAAACTTCGATCTCACACCTCGGCTCACGCCTGCGAGCCAATTTCTCACGCCTGATTAAAAACGTGAGTTGTTGCTGTCTTGATTGACACAATTTCCAAAAATATGTTAACTCAGATCCATGTAAATAACGAAAACCGTGTGTGAAATGAATTATATAATGACAATACCTTCCTCGCGATCTATGATTTTTGAAGTGAAAAGCACTGGGAGCTGGCCTCTTCGGAAGACTTCAGACTTCTTCGGGAATCTTCAGAAATGATTGTGTCATCCTCACGCCTATATCTCAGAAAACGTTGGCAGGTATACCTGGTACATGTTACTAAAATTGATCAAAATCAAGACCTCTACAAGTACAGTATTTAATATATATTAATTGATTATTGTTATGGTGATAGGACTGAGCAGAGCCCATTTCAGTCTGTAATCTGACACTTTGAATGTTAACAAAACTGGACTTGGAATTACAAAGTGGGAGTTCTATTTCTTAATCATGAGCATGTCATGCAATTAGTTTGTGCCTGACAGATGTTTGTGGTTAATTGCGTACATTTTGGTGGGGTGTAAAAGTGTTCAAGCGTTCCTAGCCGTTTTTCTACTACTCAATATTACCCCTTTTCCTCTTCAGAAATTCTTGTCAATGAGCCTCGATCTGGTCCTAGACTCTGGAGCTGGAATATCGAAAACGACAAACAAGCTGCAGGGGTGAGTGGTATATATCTGTCATAAATTGTGACGTAGGTGTAGTGTGGAGGAGGGTAACCCGAAAACACTGACTCCCGATCCGCAGACCCCCACCAAGGACCGGGTCTGTGGTCTACCTATGGATCAGGTCGGTGGACTACCTATGGACCAGTCCATGGACTACCCCTCGCCTACAGACCCCCCCCCCCCAAAAAAAAAAATGTAGAATAAATATAATAAATAAATATTTCAGTTAGGCGTTGTCTAATTTGTTAATCGTGATCGTGAGATTTTGAATGTTACGTGGTGCAAAATAATGTATGTAACAGACCTGGATTTATACATGTAGGCTCAGGTGCAATATTTATATCAACATTGCCATTTCTTTTGTTGTGGCCATAAAGTATTTGAAAGACCTGGAAGCCTCTGGGAAGCCTCAAAATTTGTGTTCTTTCTCCTCTGCCATTTTGGTTGGCCAATTTTCTCATGGCTTCGCAAACACATTCCAGGCTGCACAATTTGCGCAGTCGAGTTACAGATACAAACAAGCTTGCATGTAAACGACCTAAAAACGTTATCTTCCATACCCACATTGAACCATGAGTGGATGCAGGTAATAACATTACTTTTTTCCAATGGCATCTTCTTACAAAGAAAACGGCTTTAAGTCTGTTTCATAATTATGTGCAGTGAAACACTCGAAAAATTAGCGACACAAGTACGGTGTAATCATAAGAAAAATCTTAGTTTATTATTTTATTATTTATTAGGGTGGTCCATAAAGATGGTCTGTTGGAGTAAACCCTGGATTGGTCTGTAGGGTAGTCTGCAGAGCCGGTCCATAGTGGGGGTCTGTGGACTGGTAAACTGCAAGCAGTCTCTTTCTTTTCCTAGGGTTGCGAGGGTTGCGATATGCGAGGGGCGAGCGCGAGCTGCATGAAGTGCGGGTGCGGTGGAAAAGGAAAAAGAAAGAGACTGCGGTGGTATTTTGATCTTTTTGATTTGCTGCCTTTGACAGCTGTTTGATTGATGGTTCCGCCTAGTTTTGCAATCTGAGATTGTAAAACTCGAGTGTAGTTTTATTAGTGTTAAAATAATGGGGTTGACTAGCCTACACGACTCCTACGGTTCGTGACATTAATTTTGTCGTTCTCTGTTCGGTCACTCGCCCATTTTTGTTGCTTTACTTGTGTCCATGAAAGGCAGTTCATGCTCTGTAATAAGGAGGAATTTCAAGTAGAGTTGGGCCGTAAGATAGTGCTTTGGCAAATTATTTATAGGTGATAGGTCTGCATGCTTTCCGCTGTTATGTGCATGTCGCCTAGTAGTGTTTGACACCTCTGTAATTTGCCATGTGTTTATGTATTGTTAGGCTCATTTCTATCGCAAGATATGCCTTTAAATCTCCACGAATTTGCTTTCGAGGGACAAAACATGAAATTTACTGTGAACATGTTGCTTACTTGCATTCTGTATTCAGTGCATCGGGCCCGGCTGCGATTAGAACTGTTTGCAAGCGCAGTAGGTAGATCTAGATTCTTATCACGGATGTCATATTTTGTACTTGTATATTTTTCCTTGGGAGATTATGTAGCTTTACGGTGAGAAAGCTATTACATTTGTCTATCTGATCGAGCTTATGCTTCTCTTACTCGATGCATAGGTTTATTCCTTCTGTGGTTGTTCTGGCACCACATGATTCAAATAAAGTCATTTGCGCTCAAGTCTGTTGACTGTTTTGCGCATTATGCCACTGTTCAGCTTGGTTCAGGCAATTTGAAAAGTTTTCCCGCAAGAGCTTTGACACTAAATACACACAAGCGACTTTGATGGATTTGTTAACAGTTTGACAGGTGATTATCCAATCGGTATTTCCCATTTCTCAGGAATGGGAATTTGAATGACAAAGAAACCTCCGTAGTCGGTTTTTTCCTGCCTCTCTCCATTCCCTCCTCGTTTCTTTCCCTAATTTGCATAATAATAACAGCTCCGCGCGCCGAGGATTTCAGGAACAAAAACCGACTATTCATAGTCTAGTGGACTGGGGGTCAGTTTTTTAGGGTTACCCATGTGGAGGAGACCAATAACAGTCCTTATGAGCTAAACGAGACAATGAGTTTATGAGGGAGATGAGTGAAGTAATTATTGAATGACTTTCAACTACTGACTATATCATGTTCCCCTTGAGCAATATTGTGAGCCTGAAATAAAAATAATGGTTAATAATAATCATAAAGTAACTTAATAATTTATAAATAATTATATGATTTACAGTGTGCAGTGTATTGGTTCTTGTTAGAAGTGTTTGATTTGGGTCAATGGGTCATAACTTTTTCAGAATTGTAGCTTGAACGATTTAGTTATGTCCTAATTTCATTGGTAATATTTCTCTCTTCTTTTTCTTTATTATTTTTAATAGTGGATCCACCCTTCAACTGTAAAACAGGAGTACAGAGTTTGTGATATTGCCGGGATCACAAAGGAACCTAAGAACTGGTTACGAACAGACTTTATTGATGTCACAAACGCTAAACGGCTGGATATTGAAATACGTTATAGCCTCTTGAACTGCCCTGTAGGATCTAGTGATTTCTGCAAAACATACTTAACTCTTTATTCCTATCATACAAATACCAAAGAACCTCCTCCTAACCCCACTAAAGGGATGTTTCAGCAAGAAGCAGTCATAATGCCGAAAAGTTTGCCTCCTCAAGGACAACGTAAATCAGACGTATTTTATGGTTCTGTGGTTATCAGAGCTCGTGGTATATATCTGGCATTCTTAGACCAAGGTGCCTGCATAACATTGACAAAAGTTGTCATTGGCTACAGATACTGCCCTGAGATAGGCAGTACCTTAGTGGAATTCCCAAGGACAGTTGCCCCAGCAAATGACTCGGATCTAACGGAACAAGAAGGAAAATGTACTGATGTTAACTCAGTAAATAAAGTCAAGTTAGTGAGTGTTTGTCTCAGTAATGGAAAATGGAACATTACAGATGACCTGATGTGTCAATGCAATGCGGGTTACGAGCTCATAAATGAATCTGCAGTTGCTTTGGAATGCAAAGGTTTGGCATAACTAATTAGTAAAGGTCTGCATTTGAGCCAAGTGGTCCATGGGGCTGGAGTTTATCCCAGTTTCCATAGCATCATGGATGAGATGAGTCCATCCAGAATGGGGGAGTAGATAGAATACTCCTACATATAGATGCATTGTGCTACTGAAACTGGAGATCAGTGCCGAACTGATGGGCCACCTGGCTCGTATGCAGTCCTCACCTACTATTTGCATACCTGCCAACTCTCCTGGTTTTCCCGGGAGTCTCCAAGTTTTTCATTAAATGTCCCAGTGATTTTTGTGGGCTATTCCTGGACATCATCTTTAATGACATTCTCAAAATGCAAAGATTTCTAGACATCTCCAGATTTTTGTACTCTGGGGGTTGGCAGGTTTGTAGTTGCTTATTAATCTAGATAATAATTACTTAACAGTTATTTATTAGATGTACATGTACTCTGCATATATTTGACATCCCAGGGCTCGACATTGCGACCAATACGGTCGCATTTGCGTCTTAACTTTACTTATTTGCGACTAGAAAAACGAGAGTAGTCGCAAATTAGCGACTAGGTTTCAAAGGAAAAATAACTACATCTCTAAATTCCAAAATCAACACCTCTAAATTCCAATTGATTCGATCTGGAAACAGTGGATGAAGAGCCACCACGTGGAAATGCCACTGCAAATTCGTTATTTTTATCATTATTATTATTATTATTATTATCATCATTGCTTGTGGATGAAAGACGCAATAAATTATTTATTGGGATACACCTGTAGATATAACAAAACAAACCCACGATTCTTTTATTGCCAACTGGATAGCCATGTTTTAGTATTCTAAGGCACACTAAAGTGAATCTCTCTCTCGAAAACTTGAAAATGGCTACCCCTGTTCGAAATCGGCTTATAATGCATTGCAAACCCTTGAGCATTAAGCATGTCATGTATGTCTATGGATTGTGTCTCTTCTGTTTGATTTTGCGACTAAAAATTTACATTTAGCGACTATTTTTTACCATTTAGGCACCAAATGGAGGCTCAATGATTTTGTAAATTTTGAGCCCTGCATCCTCAACTATCGGCATGTTCCATTCAACCAAAATTTCTGGAAATCCTCACCCAAAATCTTGGCAAAAAATGTGCCCAAATGGGAGTGGAACAAGATTGGTCTGGCCTAGTGGAAAATGCCGTTTCATTCAGCAGGCAAAAATTTCAGTAATTCAAGCTGAAATTTTTGGTTGAGCGGAATCAATGGGCAGCCCAATGGCTGCTGTTCGTATCATTCACTTATTGAATGCTTCTGACCATATAACCTAAACTGACTGCTTTGTAAGGTTTGTCCACACCCTTTGTTTTTGTTTTGTTTTGTTTTTTTTCTTTACCAGCCAGCATCTCTCCCAAACTCTCTCTGTCAATCATTTGCTTTTGGGTATCAACTAAAAGGTTCCAAAGTTCAACCTTATTAGACTCCCACCGTCACTTGACACTTTCTCAAATCACATCGCTTTTAATCTAAACAAAAACAAAAGTAACATAATCTACAACAAAAAGAACAATGATAACGATACACGGGTTAATTCTGACATCAGTCTCTAGGTAAAAGGGCTGAAAGATTCTCTTTTGCAAACAGTGCATGGTCTAATCTCCTTTCGCTCTGCTTTTAGCGCAAATGTTATACCAAAGATTGTATTGGTTCCTCTAGAAAGAGTTTAAAACGATCCCTTGATTTATCCACCATGTTAAATGGGAATGTGAGAAGACCCCATGGTCTTGAATGACAGCTTGCTGACCACTCAGAACCACAGATTGTCTATGAGTAATTCATTTGAATCTGACCAGTCAGGATTTTTTATGTGGCTAAATGTAATTTGGGCTAAGTTAAACGCAAAACAATGCTGGCCAGTGGTCGCTCCCTGGGCATTGGTGCGGGTTGGCCTGGGGCTTGACATAGGGTTCTAAGAGTATCTTTGTTTCCACTGTTGTTACAGTGTGACAGTGCCTGGTGGTTGCCGCTCAAAGGGTTGTCATGGATACCCTTCACGTTCGGCTAGGAGTGACCCGTGGCCCCACCTTCCTTATTTCAGGCAAATTCCTCAAGCTTATCTATTGTTGATGGGTTTAGCATTCACACGGTGGATTAAAAAAAAAAAAAACCAAGAAAACAATAGTGTCCTTGCGGACCTTCCCTCGTAGGAGCATGCTCGATCCTCCAGTTCTCATTAATTTTTGACCCTTAGCTTTAGGCTATTCCCAGTACTATTAATCAATATTGTATTATTTTTATTTTTTAAAGAGATATTCATTGCATTTCATTAATTTTCTCTTTCTTAATTCTCTTTCTATTATTTTGTCTATTACATAGAATGTCAGAGTGGAGCATTCAAGAGTACTGTTAGCAACACAAAATGTGTTCAATGTCCTCTTAAGTCAGTTTCTAATGCCGAGAGAACAGCGTGCACTTGTGAAGAAGGATTCTACCGATCACCTGACATGGAGGATTGCAAAGGTACAGTTCAGTCATACAGCATTTAATCATGTTGAATGCCCTAACTTTTCCTCCTGGGATTCAAAGACATCAGGATGGGTAGGGATTGATGTTACCAGTACCATTGAGTTTTCAAAGGAGAAGAAGAAATCCATGCGTAGGATATTGCAAAATACCCATGAATTTACATGCACTGTTAGCAGAGTTTGTACACTCATCTCTCTCTAAACTTCAATTCAATAAAATGCACAAGATTAAAGTTCAATACTTTTTAAAAATATTTACCGGTAATACACAAATTACATTGTATACCTGCCAACTGTCATGTTGTAAGTCTCACCCTCACACTGGCTCATGCTAACGGCCAAATTTACAGCCTGATTGGAAAAATGTGAGTTGAAAAATGAAGAGAGCTTTGCTTGACACAATTTCCAAAAATATCCTAAAACTCAAACCGATGTAAGAAATTAAAACCGTGTGTTTAGATATGTAATGATAATGATATCATGATTGGTTACAATTTAATTTATTAAACAAATTGTTTGATATTAATAATACCTTAATTTGTTATCTAACAGACTGTTTGAGCCAATCATGTTCAAGTACATGTAGAGTTTGCTATTGTTACATGGGAAGTGATACGAATCGAGACATTAATTGCCCTCAGAAATAAGGACATCACAACATTCTTTTTTAGCCCTCCCGCAAGCACCAGTAAAGGCTAACTTTACCAAGGTCCTTGCAACCCGTGTTGTTATTAGCTGGCAACACTCGCCAGATGACAATGGAAGGATAACATATGCCCTGGACTGCTTCAGGTGCAAGTCTGGAGAGGATGAGAACTGTAAGGAGGCGTGTGATCGTCAGGTGAAATATTTACCAGGAAAAGAGAACATAACTGGCTTGAATGTAACAGTGCATGGTTTATCACCGTCAAGCTTCTTTTTGTTCAGAGTTTATTCTGTGAGTGAGTTGAATCAGCAAGAGAACAACAAGGATAACTGGAAATATGCCGAGGTGTATGTGAAAACAAAAGGTAATGTTTTGTCAATCAGTTGCATGTTATGCAATGTACACTATTGTGCACACATGTATGTCTTGCAGTATGGCAAGTATTTTTTCTATGATGATACAGAGTAGGTTAACAGTTTTCCAGCTACATCTGTATGCTCAATTTCTGCTCTTAAAATGTCTTATTTTCCTTTTGAAATAGGTGGTTTGACCAACCGCTCCCCCAAGTCCCCCCTCCCCACCTCACTTCATCTTCCTCAATTATTAGGATAACCTATCTTAATACTTAAAGGGGAATGACATGAAAATCATCTGTAGTTTACCCACCCCCACCCGTCTCGTAACCCCAAGGATTTGTTGGATTGCTCTGACAGTTTGCCGGTGCTCTGTCAGGCATTATGAAAGTAACAAGCAAAACGAAAGAAGTTACACAATGATGTTGCCAGTGCTAAGACCTAGGTGACATTATTGGTTTCTACTTTCTCACTCAATTTGAAGGTAGTCAGACTTACTTGACATTTGGAAAAAAAATGTAATGGTTATTGCTTGTTATTTTTTGTCCTGATAGCAAGCAAGCACGTCCCAACTGAAGGAAGAACTGGTAAGATAAATCTGTTGAGCATAACGCGCTGTATTATTATGACATGTTGTTGATATCAATTGTTGTTGTTACATGTATGTTACTTTCTGTATGTAACTAATCTGTAAATTTGTATTTGGTGAGAAATTCCCATTGAAACCTACGGAAGCCGATGAGGGACGATCCCAAAATATTTACGAAATCCGAAAAAGTATTTTGTTTAAAACCCGAAAAAAATATTTCAAATCGTTATGTTACTAATAGTAGCAATAGAACTGATTTTAAAAATTTGAAACTAAAACAAAAAGCAAATAAGAGGGCATTGGTGTGAGGTGATGCAAGGTGGAGAAATTGTCTTTGACTGGGATACATTTATTTGTCGAGCTCTTTATGTAACTCGATCACTTTTTGGACTGCACTGCTCGGTCATCTATGCAATGCATTGTTTTAACGTCTGACCTCAAAGCTAATCCACATCAAAGAAGCCCTAGTCTGTCCTCTTACCTTTTAATTATAATTATTATTACTTTTTTTGAACTTGTCGAGATCACAAGCAAAATTATTAACCAGAGGGGATACGCTAAAGTCCAAACGTGATGGGTTTGCCCTCGGGAAAGACAAAAATGTAGAGTTTTTTTTAGAGTATTCAGTTTATTTATTTGCGCGTCTGCCTATAAGCACGGATTTTACATAACAGTTTCAAGAGTGGGTAGATTAAATCACGATCCACTTTTATGTATTTTTTCTGTTCCAGGCGGCTTAAATCAGACGATAAAGTTGGCGCTGTATATCGGGGCGCCCATTGTGGGTGTCCTTCTTTTACTGGCCATTCTATTCGCCTTATGCTTCTGTAGGTAAGTGAACTACTAAGCACTTGGCAGAATTTATTAGCCTGACACCCTACTAGATTTGAGTACTTGAGTATGCACAAATTCGAGTAATTAAGAGAACGACTTTCCAATTCTAGTTTGAAGACTCCACATTAGCACGTTGCTTACGGTGCCCATGGTCGCCCATGTCCGCTCATCTGATGACCAACATGTACCATCTCTGCCTAAAACTAAAATAAAGAACCAGGGCTCTGCAGACGTTACTGGTTGGAAATTCGAACTGAAATCGCACTTGTAGTCCATCTCGTACTTGTAGCATAGTCTTAATGTTCCGATTGTTACAGTCATCCCCTGCAAGTATTTGACTCTTTAGTTAGAGCTAAACTTGTGAAAAGTTATGGTGGTAACCAAATTAATGTAAGAGGGAAAACACCATTGCAAGTAGCCTCGTGCGTATTCGATATTTGGCTGGTCACGCAGCGCTGGCAGCTCCTTCCCAAAATACATGTAACAATTTTGTACAGGGGAGGAGCGTTGCGTGACTGAAGCTAAGTGAAGGCAGCGTTTGGGGACAACCTGAAAACCGCGAAGGCGATTAACATGTTGGATGAATATATCTATGATTTGTTCTTTATAGGTGCAGAAACAAAGGCTATATGCCTCCGGTAGAGTTAAAGGATGGGCAAGGTAGACATAAAACTAGTTTACTTTCACAGACACGTTTTGTGGTAGTTGTATCCTCCAAGACTCTCAGTTTGGCTTTTACAAGCATCCAAGTTAAACAGGAAAATGTCAAAAAAAAAGAGAGGAATGGAAGAGAAAAGAAGAATTAAAAAAATAAATAAAGACCTCAATAAAGTATATATTACTAGTAGCGATTAGTGCTGGGAATTAGCCTTGATGCTCCTCAATTTTTATCCTCAGAGAGGACATTGGTAACCACATGAAGCAAAGAAAACTGAGCTCTGACGCTTCTCTTGAATTCCGTTGCTAACGCCCTTAAGGGAAATTCGTTGCTTATTTCCAGCGCTATGAAACTTTACTGTAGAGTTGTATATACTAGAAGGGTTGTATTTTATTGTTGTGTCTTCTTACATGTAATGGGAAGAAAACAAAATGCTTCTCGCTTTCCAAAATATGTAGTAGAGCATTTAATGCCTGTCTGCTGAATCTAACGTTATTATTCCTTGCAGTTATTTTACCGTCGCATGGTCACAGACTCTACATTGATCCTAGCAACTATGAAGATCCCGAGGAAGCCTTGCGAAATTTTGCCAAAGAGCTGGACAAGAAGTGCATCTCTTTAGAAAAGATCATTGGAGGAGGTACATTAAGTAACTAAGGTTGATATTGAAACTCGTCTGAAGAAACAGTGTATCTTGTCCTACTTCTAACGCAAGAAAGACTTCTGTTCTCACTTGTTCAAAGCCTTGATAAGCCTTGATAAGGCTTAATCCACCAGCGTATAAGAGTTGACAAAACAAACTGCGCTGTCTACTGGCTGCCGATTTTTTACAGTGTGGTGTTATTCTTAATTTGGCAAACTCTATCTAGTTAATCTTTAAAAACAATGTTGACATACGGTAGAAACAATTTCAGTCGGAATAACAGTTCCAAGGGATTGACTGTAAGCAGCCTGTGTAGATTCGTGGCCGCAATGTTTACAAAAGCTGTGAATAGCTGCAGTAGGAATAACGTACTAAAGAATTATAGGTTTGTCAGTATTTTTTTAATGTTATTAACAACGAAACTTTGTCTTAAGGTGAATTTGGTGATGTTTACCAAGGAACGTTATCACGACCTGACGAAGAGCCTATTCTTGTTGCTGTCAAGACCTTAAAGGTGACTT
>Ga0126343_10000469_pt1 | contig 15530 bp, 8 predicted proteins | sample Cyp2metagenome_FD_92531 | JGI IMG/M metagenome (GOLD analysis project Ga0126343, IMG submission 92531) | Coral microbial communities from Lord Howe Island, Old Settlement Bay, Australia - Cyphastrea 2 metagenome | ecosystem: Host-associated > Invertebrates > Cnidaria > Coral ... | reverse complement strand
TCTGCCTTTTGTCATCAGAAACCCTTTGTCAAGGGGAGGATCTACCTGTTCTATTGTTTGCAGGCAATCATCAACTCTTCCCAGTTTTAACAGGGCTCTCGCTTTAAGTTGGTTGGCATCTTGGTCGCGTGGATTCAAGCTGGAATCTGTTGTCAATATCTCTTCTGCTATTTTGAGTGCACGATGATTGTTTTTACCTAAAAATGCAAACCCTGCACCAATACGACGACTCTGCTGATGGCGAACTGCCGTTGGCCGGGGATTGGATGGGGCCTGGTTATGAAAATTTTGAAATCTCTTGGGCAGTTGGTTTTGGTCGGTGTTTGTCCCTCTGGGCATATAAACAGGTGTTGTTTTCGACGCGCCTTGTGACGATTGCGTCCATCTTATAGCTCTACCGAAACGTGACCCTCTGCGGGAATCTGTCTTATTTCTGCGATATTCCTCATTCGAACAAGAAGTAAACGAACGGTCAGGAGGGCCCAAGCACGCGTTACGATCATCCATATGTGCCAAACACCAAGGTACGGAATCCGTTGCTATTTAGTTACAAGACTGTTTCCGGCTCTGTTTGTTCAATACGCTGTGATTGGTAGTGAGTCAGACAGGCGGATGCAAAATGTCACTCATCCTGAAGTGGGCGATGACAACATACGACGATAGCTACTTGTAATTGTGAAAGATCAATATTCCGACGATAGTCTTGCTAAAAATTCATGCTCTGTTTTCCTACAGACTTCATTTTTGATCCGGTCCGGGACTGGTTTGTCAACTTCGGCAAAAAATGTAAGAATGGTGTCGTTCAATTCATTTTTTTGAAAAGGTATCCGATGTTTTTTCCAAAAGACAGCAATGCCACAATACGAACGCAGTGTGCTAACTGAGTAAAAGATGAAGCATCAAGATACTGACTTTTTCTATTGCATCACATGCATAATAATGATTTTGGCCAAAAGCCCAGGAACTCCCTTAGGAGTAGTCCCGAAATAACTTCCGCATTTATAGAATCTGAACTCCGTTCGGACTGAGCCTGTCGAAGTCCGGTGACAGCTCCCTTCGACTTTGCTCAGGGTGAACGGAAACTGGGAAGTTATTTCGGGACAGATCCTTACTTCGACAAGAACACGTGCGCTCTTTGAAGTAACGGATGCCGATACACAAGCTCACTTCCGGCCCTGCAAAGCCCTTTTCATCAAGCTGCATTTAGTCGAACGGATACCAGTTCATTAACTTCATCTGAGTATCACCGAGGGCCAGCTCAACCTCCTTGTCATCACAGGGAGTTCCTTCATGACCAGAATAGTTGACGCACAACTGCTTAAAGATCGTCTGTGCCTCCTGATGCTGTCCCATGCACTGATACAAGCGGCCAAGATCCAGTTCAACTGTCTTGTCGTTGCAGGGAGTGTCTTCATGCCCGGAGTGGTCGGCACGCAGCTTCCTGAAGATCATCAGCGCCTCCTGGTACTGTCCCATATCCTGGTATTGCCGGCCAAGGGTTAACTCTATCTCCTTGTCGTTGCAGGGGGTGTCTTCATGCCCGGAGCGGGCGGTACGCAGTTGCTTAAAGACCGCCAGCGCCTCCTGATGCTGTCCCATGTACTGGTATTGCAGGCCAAGTGTTAACTCTATCTCCTTGTCGTGGCACGCAGTACCTTCATGCCCGGAGCGGGCAGTACGCAGCTGCTTAAATACCACCAGCGCCTTCTGATGCTGTCCCATGTACTGGTATTGCCGGCCAAGGGTTAACTCTATCTCCTTGTCGTGGCACGCAGTGCCTTCATGCCCGGAGCGGGCGGTACGCAGCTGCTTAAAGACCGCCAGCGCCTCCTGAAGCTGCCCCATGTACTGGTATTGCCGACCAAGGGTCAACTCTACGTGCTTATCGTTGCAAGGAGCGTCTTCGTGTCCGGAACGGTCGGTGCGTAGCTGCTTAAAGATCGTCAGCGCCTCCTGAGGCTGTCCCATGTCTTGGTATTGGCGGCCAAGAGTCAACTCTATATCCTTGTCTTTGCAAGGACCGGAGTGGTTGGTGCGCAGCTTCTTGAAGATCGTTAGTGCCTCCTGAGACTGTCCCATGTACTGATACAGTCGGCCAAGGCCCAGCTCAACTGTCTTGTCGTTGCAGGGAGTGTTTTCATGCCCAGAGTGGCCGGCACGCAGCTTCTTGAAGATCATCAGTGCCTCCTGATGCCGTCCCACGTACTGATATTGCCGGCCAAGGGTTAACTCGATGTCCTTGTCGTGGCAGGGAGTGCCTTCATGACCAGAGCGGTGGGCACGCAGCCCCTCAAAGATCGTCAGCGCCTCGTGATGCAGTCCCATGCACCGGTATTGTCGGCCAAGGGTTAACTCGATGTCCTTGTCGTGACAGGAAGTGCCTTCGTACCCGGAGCGGTGGGTGCGCAGCTGCTTAAAGATCATCATTGCCTCCTGGTACTGTCCCATCTCCTGGTACAGTCGGCCAAGGCCCAGTTCAACTTCCTTGTCATGACAGCAAGTGCCTTCATGCCCGGAGCGGGCGGCGCGCAGCCGCTTAAAGACCGTCAGCGCCTCCTGATGCTGTCCCATGTCCTGGTATTGTCGGCCAAGGGTTAACTCTATCTCCTTGTCGTGACAGGGAAAGCCTTCATGACCGGAGCGGCCGGCGCGCAGTTGCTTAAAGATCGCCAGCGCCTCCTGAGACTGCCCCAAGTACTGGTATTGCCGGCCGAGGGTCAACTCTGTGTGCTTGTCGTTGCAAGGGATATCTTCATGCCCAGAGCGGACGGCACGCAGTTTCTTAAAGATCGTCAGTGCCTCCTGATGCTGCCCCATGCCCTGGTGTTGCCGGCCAAGGGTTAACTCTATCTCCTTGTCGTGGCAGGGAACGCCTTCATGACCAGAACGGCCGGCGCGCAGCTGCTTAAAGATCATCAGCGCTGCCTGATGCTGTCCCATGCACTGGTACTGCCGGCCAAGGGACAGTTCAACTTCCTTGTCGTGGCAGGGAGCGCTCTCATGACCGGAACGGGCGGCGCGCAGCTGCCTAAAGACCATCAGTGCTGCCTGATGCTGTCCCAGGTACTGGTATTGCCGGCCAAGGGCCAATTCAACTTCCTTGTCGTGACAGGGGGCATATTCATGACCGGAGCGGTCGGCGCGCAGCTGCTTAAAGACCACCAGCGCTGCCCGATGCTGTCCCAGGTACTGGTATTGCCGACCGAGGGCCAGTTCAATCTCCTTGTCGTGGCATGGAGCACCTTCATGCCCGGAGCAGCCAGTGCGCAGCTGCTTAAAGATCATCAGCGCTGTCTGATGCTGTCCCATGTACTGGTATAGCCGGCCAAGGGCCAGTTCAACTTCCTTGTCATGGCAGAGCGTGTTTTCATGCGCGAAGCGGCCGGCACGCAGCTGCTTAAAGATCGTCAGCGCCTGCTGAGGCTGTCCCATTTCCTGGTATTGCCGACCGAGAGTTAACTCGATTTCCTTGTCGTGGCAGGGAATGCCTTCATCCCCGGAGTAGTGGGCACGCAGTTTCTTAAAAGTTATCAGCGCCGCATGATGCCGTCCCATGTCGTGGTATTGTCGGCCAAGAGCCAGACCATGAACTTTTTTATCGCTTTTCTTTTTCGAGTGATTGTAATAAAGATCCTGAAAAACAAGCAGCGCCTCCCTGAAGCGGTTTCTGGCTTGAAGTGCTTTGCCTTTCGCCATCAGCAGCCCTTTATCAAGGGGAAGATTTACCTGTTCTATTGTTTGCAGGCAATCATCAACTCTTCCCAGTTTTAACAGGGCTCTTGCTTTAAGCTGACTGGCACGTTGATAGTCACGTGGACTCAAGTTGGAATGTGTTGCTAATATCTCTTCTGCTATTTTGAGTGCACGATTATCGTCTGCACCTAAAAGTGCAAACCCTGCATTAATATGATCACTGACCTGCTGATGACAACTCATCATTGGTTGCAGGCTGGATGGGATCTGTTTATGAAAATCTTGAAATGTTTTGGGCAATCGGTCGTCAACAGTGCTTAACCTTCCGGGTATATAAACAGGCGTTGTATTCGACGCGCCTTGTGACGGTTCCATGTGTCTTATCGCTCTGTCGGAATACGACCATCTGTGGGAAGTCACTCTATCTCTGCGATATTCTTTATTCGAATAACGAGCAGGTGGATAGTTAGAAAAGTTCAAACGCACGTTACGGTCATCCATATAGCGAACACCGATGTACAGAATCTGTTGCTATTCATCTACAAGACTGTTTCTGGCTCTGTTTGTTCAATGTGCTGTGCATTGGTGGCGGGTCAGATATGAGTATCTGCACCACAGATGCGAATTCATGATTCATTGACCAGCCTTGTCACCAATGGTGACGGAACTGCCCGAGCGCAGATTTGTCCAACAAGCGATCTCGATTGATGCAGAGGTACCGCCCTGAACGTCACCACATCCCCCTCCCCGAGATGCCCCCCCGGAAACGGCTGCCTGCGTCGCACCTCGCCGCGGAACAAGCTTACCTCGCCACTGGCTACCTGGGATGGCAAGGAACTTGAGGACAAATTCTGGCAGGGGAAACCGCTACGGAGTCGCACGATCACCACCACTGATATTCTGGACAGCTACCAGAGCGATTACTGCTCACTTCGCTCCGGATTCTTTGTCCTCAGACTCTACCATGCGCAAATTCCCCACGAAGAGTGCCGGGTCACCCCTGAACACGTGGTGGCTGAATTTACCCGCACGCCAGATCGCAATCTCAAATGTCAGTTGGCTCTGGCGCGCTTTCTGGCCCTTTGCTGCTTTGAAGGCACGCCATTGCACGGTCGGACGTTAACACCCGATACTGTTGCTGACCGCTTTCCGAACACCCATGAGGGCAAACTGGGACTCGCTCATTTTCGCTCCGAGTGCTGGTTGAAAAATCTATGCATAGGCGGTGCCCAGATCAGCATAGAATCGGTCATCGCCGATTTTGCCAAACTTAACGCCTCCCTCAGCCTGGCTCGCTTCAAGTCCGATTGCTATATGCTCAATCTGCCTGTGAATGGCCGACAGATTACCTCACAGGAAGTAATGGACGGCTTTCCGGATACGCCGCCCGGCAGGCTCTATCTGGCGCGCTTTAAGGCACGGTGCTGCTTTGATAATCAACATTTGAATCACAAGAACATCACCCCGGAAGAGGTGCTCGCCAGTCTGCAAGCCGATGGTACTGCGCTTGATCTGGCCAACTTCAGGGTCGAATGCTTCTCCAGGGGCATTGCCCTGAATGGCCAGCAGATGACGCCAGAGAGGTTGTGCGATGAGTGTCAGCGGGCTTCAGCTCATCTGGAGCTGGCTCGCTTGAAGGCACATTGCTGCCTGAAATCCATTTGCATCAATGGGCAACCGGTGTTGGTCAGGGAGGTGCTGGAGAGTTTTCCCGCCACTTCTGGTGGCAGGCTGGGTCGCGCACGTTTCAGGGCCGACTGCTGCCGAGTGGGTCTGCGGCTTGATGACCGGCCAGTCACACCAGTGTCTGTGGTCAGGGAGTTTGATGCCATCAGGGATCGGCGGGGGCTGGCCTACTTTCGCCAGTGGTGCTGCCTGAGAGGAATCGCCATTGCCGATGTGCCAATCTCTCCCGAGTCAGTCCTGGAGAGTTTCCAGGCGTTGGGTGCCGCACTGGAAGTTGCCCGCTTCAAGGAGGCTTGCTGTCTGAATGGCATTCCGGTCAACGGTCAGGCGATCACGACTGAAAACGTCATCGACAGCTTCCTGGCCATTAATGCCCACCTGGAGCTGGCGCGCTTCAGAGCACTCTGTTTTAACAACAACCTACTGGTTAAGGGCCGGACTTTCACGGCCAGAGAGGTGGCAGACAGCTTTCCCGCCAATCGTCAGGGCAAACTGGGACGCGCCCACTTCATGGCAACCTGCTTTGTGGAAGGCAAGTCGATCGGCGACAAGCCGGTCTGCCCGCAATCAGTGGTCAGGGATTTTCAGTCCTTTGGTGCAAAACTGGATCTGGCCCGCTTCGTGGAGAGCTGCTGCCTGAGTAATCTGGCCATTGATGGCCGGACAGTAACACCGGATGAGGTCGCGGACAGTTACCAGGCACTTGGTGCCCAGGCAGAACTGGCTTACTTTCGCAACGCTTGCCAACAGCGGTCGCTATGTCTTGATGGCCAGTCGGTATCGCTCGAGTCTGTTGCTGACAACTACCAGCTTGCGGGCGCTACCGTCAGTCTAATGCACTTTCGTGCCATGTGCTGCCTGTCAGGGCAGAAGCTATACGGCGAATACATTACCCCCGAGTCGGTGATAGCAGGCTTTCGCGGACGGGAGAATGAGCAGATAAACATTGCCGACTTCAAGGCCAAATGCTGCCTCCAGGGTCTGCCCATTGATGGCTTGGCAGTGGCCGCCGAGGAAGTGATAGACCAATTCCCCGACAGCCACGTCGGCAAACTGGGACTGACAGGATTCAAAGAGCGATGCTGCCTGAGAGGCCTGTACGTACACGGCGAACCAATCACCCCAGAGATGGTGTTACAAAGCGCCGGCCAGCACACACAAAACCACGTCTGTGTAGCCCGCTTCATGCAGGAGTGCTGCCGCCACGGTTTGCATCTGCATGGCAAGCTGGTTTCGCCCCGGATGGTTCTGGACAAATTTCCATCCACAGTGGAAGGCCAACTGGGCATCGCCCACTTGTTGCACATGTGCTGCCATAGAGGCTTGTTGCTCGATGGCTACCCGGTAACACCAGAGATGGTCGTTAAGAGGTTCCCTGCCAATTACGACGGCAAGCTGGGCAAATGTCATTTCCTGGAATACTGCTGTCTGAACGGGATACCGTTGAATGGTGAGCCGGTGACCACCGGGGCGGTGCTCAGTGCCCTGAGGGATACCGGGCACAAAACATCCATCGCTGCATTTCTGATCGAGTGTTTCCTGCATAATTTGCACGTTAACGGCCAACAGCTATGCGCCAGCGCCATACAGGCTGAGTTTCCCAACAATCGGGCTGGCCGGGAGAAAATGGCCTATTTCAACAAGCAATGCTGCCTCAATGGCATACAACTGGCAGGCAAGCTGGTAACACCGGAACAGGTAACCAGGATCTACGATGAGGAGAACTGGCTGCTGGATAAAGCCATTTTCTACGCCCAGCTGGCCCTGCGGGCAAGAACCATCAATGGCAGCCATCTGGACAACGCCGGGGTACTCGAGGCTTTCAGTCAGGCACCCGGGGATAACACTATTCGCAAAGTAGAATTTCTGATCCAGCGGCTTATTGCCCTGCCCGAAGACTGCGACGGAGTAATGCCCACCTTCAACATGGCCTGGCAGATCGTCACCAGTGTCTGGGTCGATGACGAATCCCACAGCTATCAGCTATGCGTATTGCAATTTCTGGCCATGAGACACGCGTTGACGGTACAACAAAAACCCGTATCACCGGACCAGGTATGGAAGTCCATCAAAGCTCTCAGAAACTCTTTTGCTAATACCCGCCTTCGGTTTCATTTCCTGGCCCACTGCTGCCGCAGTGACCTGCAGCTTGAGGGACGACCGGTGACAACAAAGCAAGTACTTGATTGTCTCGGCACGTTGCCGGCAAGCAAGCACCGCCACGCCCTGACCCGCTGGTTTACTGAAATCAGACACCGCCAACCTGCCGATGCTCTCGGCCATCTGCTCATGTCGCCGGGTTCAAGGCCCACTGACCCGGCTACCACTGGCAAACGGCCCAAAAGGATTGATGTGTTTATCGATAATCTGCACAGCCCGGGCCCCTTCCCCTGTCATGTAACGGAGTATTTCCCCGAGGTGCCGTCACTGCCACTCAGCGCCCAGACCCAAAAAATCCTGAGCATTGTGCAAACCATTAAACACCTGCGTATCACCGGTTCCTTTGCCCGCTGCCTGCAAGGCATCGGTTCTTCCTTTAATGACATTGACCTGCTTGGCACCGGGGAGGCGATCAATACCCTGATCTCCCGGTTATCGAGTCAACTGGTCAACTACGGACTGGACACGGAAATTCCCTGCCTGGTCTCTACCCTTTCCCTGCCTGGCTGCCCATTGCTGAGATTGCCCACAGCCTTTTCAATTACTCTGGCCGAGGGCGACTTTGGTCACCAGCGCCTGATACTGCAAGCCAATGTCCTTCCACCAGAAGCGCTGGGCGCTCTGGATGTCATTGAGCTGCCAGTGGGCGATGCCGTGTTGAACTGCCTGCCCTTTCATGCCGAGGTGCAGCTGATCACTGAAACAGTGACCTATCTGGAGGACAATCTCGATGCCTTAATCACCGGGTTGCAAAACGATAACAGCCTTAATATTCCACGCACCATTTTGTTTAATTATCCCCAACACCCGCAGGAACGCATCTTCGGCCTGATAATGCGCTGCCTGCTGACGTTGAACAAGGCCAGACAGTTCTGCCACCTGACCGACACAAGCAACCGGAATAATCCCACCACACTGAGGGAACTCAGAAGTGTTAGCCACCGCCTGCTGGTGAAGTTGCAGCAGCACAGCCAGCATGAGCCATTTATAACAGCAGTCAGACAGAAGTTGTCTGTCAGCCAGCCGCTAACCACTTACCAGACCGACAGACGCGTTTTTGTCCACAACCTGCTGGCACTGTTGATGAATCCGGCAAAACTTTTCTGATATTGACTGACTCATTTTTCAGCAGAGCCAATAGCCGACTCTCCCGCGTTGGAAAATGAATCATCGAGTGGAGAAACCCCGTCCGCTGGATTCGCCGGTTCTTTTGCGGGGGCGTCTGCGCCGGCGCTTTTCCTGCGATGGTTGTTTTTCCTGAGGCGATGGCTCGGTGCTGCTTTGTGCCCCACCCACCGGCCTGGTTTTTTTGGGCTTTTTGGGTTTACGCGGTTTATTGCTCAGTGCCGTGGTTGGCACCTCGTTCACCGGCTCAAAACCGGCGACCACTTCCCTGGGCAACAATTCGTTGATCAGCCGTTCAATATCCGCCAACTGCTTGCTCTCATCGGCACACACCAGTGACACCGCATGCCCTTCTGCACCTGCCCGGCCGGTACGGCCAATACGATGGACATAATCTTCCGGCACGTTGGGCAGATCAAAGTTCACTACCTGCGGCAGTTGATCGATGTCCAGCCCTCGCGCAGCGATGTCAGTCGCCACCAGGGCGGTAATCTCATTACTTTTGAAATTGGCCAGCGCTTTGGTGCGAGCGCCCTGGCTCTTGTTGCCGTGAATAGCAGCGGCCAGAATGCCCTTGCTTTCGAGGTGTCGGGTTAAACGGTTAGCGCCGTGTTTGGTACGGGTAAAGACCAGCACCTGTCGCCAGTTATGGGTTTCAATCAGGCGGGTCAACAACGCTGGCTTTCTGTTTTTATCCACCGGGTAAATGCACTGACGCACAGTGCGGGCGGTGGTATTGCGCGGCGATACATCGATCTCTACCGGCTGACGTACGATGGTTTTAGCCAGTTGTCGTATATCGTCAGAAAACGTAGCGGAAAAGAGCAGGTTCTGCCGGCGGCTGGGCAGTAATGACAAAATACGACGAATATCGTGAATAAACCCCATATCCAACATGCGATCGGCTTCGTCCAGCACCAGCATTTCCAGATGTTTGAACTTCACCGCATTCTGGTTATACAGGTCAAGCAAGCGCCCGGGCGTGGCCACCAGAATATCGGTCCCCCGGCGCAGGCTCATCATTTGCGGGTTGATCTTGACGCCACCAAAAACCACCGCAGAACGTACCGGCATATGACGGCCATAGATGGCAACACTGTCCCCCACCTGGGCAGCCAACTCGCGGGTAGGTGTCAGGACCAGGGCCCGCACCTGATTGGGGCCGGCCCGTTCGCCGCGACTGAGCCGCTCCAGCATCGGCAGGGTAAAACCGGCCGTCTTCCCGGTGCCGGTCTGGGCGGCGGCCATAACATCCTGCCCGGCCAAAATAGCAGGTATCGCCTGGGACTGAATGGGTGAAGGGTGTTCATAACCCTGCTCAGCAATGGCTTGCAGGATCGGCAGGGAGAGTCCCAGATTGGCGAAGGTCATTCGATTGTCTCATTAAGGGTCACCATGAGTGACGTACTTTGCAGTGCAGCCGGCCCTGTAGCCATTCATCCTGGGCTGCACGTTCGCTCATGGCTGTTCGGGAGGGAGCACTAGCATACAGGGAGTTGCCGCTATATACCATTGCCGGCGCTGTCATTTCGTGGTGACTGATCTATTCTGGGCAGTGTGCATTTCCCAACCCGGAAAAAAAGATGATCACTCCATCAAGCCAGCATACTGCCCTGAAAGAGTACTACGGTCGTGTTCTTGCCACGGCAAAGGATCTGAAAACCAATGCCTGCTGTGCCAGCCCGGCCATGATGCCCGGCGTTATTCGCACTGTTGTCGAACAGCTGGACCCGGAAATTACCGAGCGCTTCTACGGCTGTGGCTCGCCCATTCCACCCGCACTGAGCGGTTGCCATGTGCTTGACCTTGGTTGTGGCAGCGGGCGGGACAGTTATATTCTGGCCAAACTGGTGGGCGAGCACGGCTCAGTTGTTGGCATTGATATGACCGACGAGCAGCTGGCCGTAGCCAGACGACACTTGTCAAAAACCATGAGCCAGTTTGGCTTTCAGCACGCCAATGTGGACTTTCGGACAGGTTATATTGAGGACCTGCAAAGCGCAGGCATTGCGGATAACGCCATCGACGTGGTGATCTCTAATTGTGTGATCAACCTCTCGCCCGACAAAGAGGCGGTTTTTCAAGAGATTTTCCGGGTGCTGAAACCAGGTGGTGAACTGCTGTTTGCTGATGTTTTTGCCCATCAGCGAATACCCGAAAACCTGAAATACGACCCGGTGCTGATGGGTGAGTGCCTTGGTGGCGCTTTGTACATTGAGGACTTCAGACGTTTGTTGGCCCGTCTCGGTTGTCCGGATTATCGGCTGGTTGCCGCCCGACCAGTGACCATTGCCAATGCCGATATTGAAGCGCAGATTGGCCATATCGGCTTTCAGTCGCTGACGGTACGGGCTTTCAAACTGGGTAATCTGGAAGATATCTGCGAAGACTACGGTCAGGTAGCCGTCTACCACGGCACCATTGCCGAACACCCGCACAGCTTCCAACTGGACGACCATCACCATTTCAGCACTGGCAAGCCGATGCTGGTGTGCGGCAACACCGCCGCCATGGTGCAGGATAGCCGCTACGGCAGCCACTTTACCGTACACGGCGGGAGGCAGGTTCACTACGGCCCCTTTGTCTGCCTCCCGGAAAACCAGACGACAACAGCTGGTTGCTGCTGAGCGTCACACCGTCTCTTTTAATCGATACCACAGCATACCCAGCGCCAACAGGGGCGAACGCAGGTGACGACCACCGGGGAAGGTCGTATGGCGAATGCGCGCAAATGTATCAATACGTTCTGACTGCTGGCAAATCGCTTCGGCCAGCACTCGCCCGGCCATATGGCTGGCATTAACGCCGTGCCCGGAGTACGCCTGAGCGTAATAAACAGCTGCGCCCAGTCGGCCAATCTGGGGCATACGGTTGGCTCCGATACCGATCATGCCACCCCACTGGTAGTCGATGGCCACATCAGCCAATTGGGGGAACACTCTAAGCATTTTTGGGCGCAATGAGGCAACAATGCTCTTGGGGTCACGCCCCGAATAGTTGCACATACCACCGAACAGAAGTCGTTTATCTGCCGAAAGCCGGAAATAATCCAGGGCAATGCTGACATCGCAGATCGCACTGTCTTTGGGGATCAGAGTCTGCCAGAGGGAGTAGCCCAGTCTTTCGGTGGCGATCATATAGCTGCCGGCCGGCAGCACTTTCTTACCGATTTTTGGTTCCAGATTGCCCAGATACGCATTGCCGGCCAGCACGACAAACTGACAGGTGACCGACCCTTTATCGGTCAGCACCTGCGGCCGCGGGTTCTGGATAATATTGACCACCGGCGACTGCTCAAAAAACCAGACACCCAACTGTTGCGCTGCCTTGGCCTCACCAAGGCAGAGGTTCAGGGGGTGGAGGTGGCCGCTGCCCATATCCACCATGCCGCCAATATAGCGCTCACTGTTAACGTACTGCTTCAGATCCTTCTCATAGAGCAGTTGCAGTTGGTGAGGGTAGCGGCGCTGCTTGAGTGCCACATAGTCGTCAGTAATGGCAGTCATCTGCCCTGACTTGATGGCCACATCCACATAGCCCATTCTCAGGTCACACTGGATGTCGTACTGACGCACCCGTTCACGCACCAACTCCACGGCTTCAATCCCCATCTGGTGAATGGCTGCAACGCCCTCCTGACCAATTTGACTGGCAAACCGCTCCGGTGTCTGGCCCATGCCCCGTATCAACTGACCACCATTGCGCCCACTGGCACCCCAGCCAATCTTGCGCGCCTCCACAACAGCAACGCAGTAACCCCGTTCCGCCAGTTCCAAAGCGGTGGCGACTCCGGTAAAACCGCCTCCGACAATACAAACGTCGACTGTCTGGTTTTCAGTCAGTTGCGGGTAGTCGGTGGCCATGTTTTTTGTTGCTGCGTAGTAAGAGTCGGCGTGAGCAGCGGTGTGCACCGGAGCTTTGAGCTTCATGGGTGGGTCTCCGGGGCAATCCGGTGGATCCGGTTCATGGAGGAAATACAGTCGAAGGTTTCACCGTTAATGGCGTCGGTGTGTTCGCCGTTGATCCAGACTTGCGAACGGATGGACTGTTGCTCGGCCAGTGCCTGCCACTGCGTGTGGGTTTTGATGGTCATGGCTTGTTTTTATTCTGTGACCGCTGACTTATTGCACAGTAACCAAATGGAGTTCTTGATTCAATCCAGATTGTCTGAAATATTGGACTGGCCAAATTCAAACAATAACAAGGTCGTTTATGGGAACTGCCCCCCGCCCGCTGATTGGCGTTACCGCCGATACCGCTATGGATGGCCCGCACCGGGTGCATCAGGCCGGTGAAAAGTACCTGGCCTCGGTGATCACCGCTGCCAATGCCATTCCGGTGATTATACCGTCCTTAAACTTACCCGGCCGTGATGTTCTCAGCCAGATTGATGGCCTGCTGGTGACCGGAGGTTACTCCAACATTGAGCCGTGGCGCTACGGCGCAAACAGCACAGGCGATGACTGCCGCGATGCCCGGCGAGATGAAACAACGTTGTCGCTTATTCCTGACGCTGTTGCCCTGGGAGTACCGTTATTGGGCATTTGTCGGGGTCTTCAGGAGATGAACGTCGCCTACGGCGGCACCTTGCACCAGCGGTTGCATGACGTCAGTTCGTTTATGGAACACCGGGAAGATAATACAGCCCCGCTGGACGTCCAGTACGGACTGGCCCACGCCATTACCATTGATCCCGGTGGCATTCTGGCCACCATTGCCGGCACCGATGCGCAGATGGTCAACACCGTGCACAGGCAGGGCATTGACCGCCTGGGTGCCGGCCTGCGGGTGGAAGCCCGGGCACCGGATGGCTTGATTGAAGCCATATCCGTCACCGGCAGCGAGCAGTTCACTCTGGGCGTACAGTGGCACCCTGAATACCGTGTTACCGACAATGCTTTCTCCATGCTGATTTACCAGGCATTTGCCAACGCTTGTCGTTTACGACAAAAACAGCGATGGCAATGAAAACAAGCTCATGAAAAAACTGTCCAGCTGGTTAAAAGAACAAAAAATTACCGAGGTCGAGGCGGTCTTTGCTGATTTTACCGGTATTGCCCGGGGCAAAATCATGCCCAGCAGCAAGTTTATTGCGGAAAAAGGCATACGTCTGCCGGAGGATATTCTGATTCAGGGCGTCACCGGCGACTATGTGGACGATGACATCTACCCGGAGCTGATGAATGCCGCCGAGATCGATATGGTTCTCAGGCCCGACGAGTCTGCGGTGTACAAGGTGCCCTGGGCGCTGGAACCCACAGCACTGGTCATCCATGACTGCTACGACAAACAGGGCAATCTGATCGACATTGCGCCGAGGACAGTGCTCAAAAATGTGCTGGCTCTTTACCAGGCCAGAGGCTGGACGCCGGTGGTCGCTCCGGAGCTGGAGTTTTACCTGACCCAGAGAACCACCAACCCGGACTACCCCCTGTGCCCCCCCATTGGTCGCTCAGGCCGGGCGGAATCCGGCCGGCAATCCTACAGCATCGACGCAGTAAATGAGTACGACCCGTTGTTTGAAGATGTGTACGACTGGTGCGAGGAACAGGAGCTGGATGTGGATACTTTGATCCATGAGGCCGGTACCGCCCAGATGGAGATCAACTTTCGCCACGGCGATGCACTATCCCTGGCCGACCAGGTATTTGTTTTTAAACGGACGGTACGCGAAGCGGCGCTAAAACACGACATTGATGCCACGTTTATGGCCAAACCCATCAGCGGGGAACCGGGCAGCTCCATGCATCTGCACCAGAGCATCCTCGACCGCCGAGGTAGGAATATTTTTGCCGATCAGGATGGTAAGCCAGCAAAGATGCTCGACTACTTCATTGGCGGTTTGCAAAAATACGTGAGTGAGGCGATGCCACTGTTTGCCCCTAATGTAAACTCTTATCGTCGTTTTCTTCGTGATACGTCGGCACCGGTGAATCTGGCTTGGGGAATTGACAATCGCACAGTCAGCCTGCGCATCCCAAACTCATCAGCCATTAATCGTCGTATAGAAAACCGATTGGCTGGGGCAGATGCCAATCCTTACCTGGCTTTCGCCGCTTCCTTACTGTGCGGTTATCTGGGAATGGTTGGCGAAATCGAACCCACCGCGGCAATTACCGGCAATGCTTCCGATAATTCAAACGACAAAAGGCTTCCATTAAACCTGGAAGAAGCACTGGCTCTGATGGAGCAGAGCGACACCCTCAAAGAGACGCTCGGCATCAAGTTTGTGCGCTCCTACGTTGAGGTGAAGCGGGCCGAGTACCAAAACTTCAAGGAGATCATCAGCTCCTGGGAGCGAAAATACCTGCAAAGGACGGTATAGGGCGGCATATATTTAAGTAGAGAGGATTAAGCCCGAGCAATCGGGCTTGAGGTCTTATTTCCAGAAATCTTATTTTTTATACGACAATATTTTTTTTATCGAAGGAAGCTATAGACGTGGCCAATTATGGACTCAATTAGGTCATTTTTCACTTAATAGGTACTGTCATGACTGCCTGATAAAATTCACTGTTTAACAATCAAAATAGTTTATGCAACAAATACTGTTTTCTTTAATTTAACCATTATTATTTCCACCTAAAATTAAATTGTCGTTTAAAAATTTTTAAGAAAAAACAATCAAACATTACAAAAAGTTTACACGAACATGACAACATGCCAGCAAACATCATTATCTTTTTTTTGTCTACAGATGCCGACAAAAGCCACGCACCTCAAAGCCTGCACAGGACGGCCAGGTTTCGGTTTTGTCATGACTGGAAACAATTAATTGATAAACACAAGAGGTAATCAGTCAATGTTGTCAGATAAACTGTCGTTTAATACATCAAACACTTCATTGAACGCATTGCAAAATGATC
>Ga0126343_10000468_pt1 | contig 15535 bp, 8 predicted proteins | sample Cyp2metagenome_FD_92531 | JGI IMG/M metagenome (GOLD analysis project Ga0126343, IMG submission 92531) | Coral microbial communities from Lord Howe Island, Old Settlement Bay, Australia - Cyphastrea 2 metagenome | ecosystem: Host-associated > Invertebrates > Cnidaria > Coral ... | reverse complement strand
TGGGGGGGTTAAAATACTCATGCCACCCGTGGTAGGGTATGGATATTTTCTGGAATCACCCAATATAAATAATTATTATCTACTACAAGTGATGAGATAGATAAAGTAACTGTCTCCTTGTATTTGTGTGATGGAGTAAAAAAAAAATAATTAGGTTTATATAAGCCAATAGTATATCTGTCTGTATTCACAAAAACATACATACAGTTGCCACAGAAATTGAGTTGACATCGCTGAAAATCTTGCTACAATTCTGTCTTAGAGCTGGCACAAAGCGTATCATGGCTCATATCAAAAGAAGTAACTCTCCTGTAGTGCCTTTTTGAGTCCAGAAAGACTTAAGTCACCGTCATTTCATTTAAGAGTGCTTTCAACATGAAATTCGTATTCTCAAACTCGATAATTCATCAAGTTTAAACAAAGCAAATCATGACCGTGACGGTGTTTGGATATCTGATCCTAATTAGCAAAGATTTTTTAGGATTTTGCATGTCTAAGCCCTAAATAGATGTGGCTAAAGCACTTTGCTGTCTTAAAGGGGCAGTGTCACGAGGATTTTGCTGTTTTAGATCAATTCTGGGCCAAAATCATTTCTTTGAGGCTTTCAAAATGCTTCTGTAAAGCTACGACGAAGATTTCAAGTGAATTTTATCAGAGAAGGCTAAACCATAATAAATTTCTTGAGGATTTTTTGAAGACATAGCGTCAATTTTGAAAAAAGTGGCAAATTTGTTCAAATTTCAATCCATTTCCATCCTTACCATCTAAAGCGACAGGCGACAGGAAACAGTTTCAGTACCTTCAAATGGTCTTTAATTTAATGGTCTGCTTATCCTTACTGCACACGCAAATTCACGCCACGCCAGCTGCCAATGTCATGGATGCATGAGCGCGCGCACGCTAACTATTAAAAGGTAGTACTGTCGGTAAATAGAGTGAGTAGTCGTTTTAGAATTGTAATTAATGTATGTATATGTATAAATAAATAAATAAATAAAAAAGTAAATAAATAGATAAATAAATAAATAAATAAAAAACTATTAAAATAAACAATGATAGGGAGGATGGCCATTGCTAAAGCTTTGCCTGGATTTAACGATCTCGGACGTTCAGTGACCCCTACTTTTCTTTGCAGAAACAGATTTTATTCACAATTGAATGGCTTGGTGCAAGAGGGATGTAAGTGACTTTTTCAGGTAAATTTTTTTTTCCTTCAAAAGTGCTTGAATTTTTGCATGTGCTTTTAAATTTAGTAGAAAAACATCCTCCTGTATCTTTTTTTTTGACTAAAATGCTCTTGTTCAGCTTTGTTGCGCTCATTGTGCATGCTTCGATATTTGTCTTTGTTTTTCTCAGAAAGAAAGTGCAAACTAGCCCAAAAAAATACAGGGGAATGGTTTACTACTTAATTGAAAAGCACATGCAAAAATTCAGGCACTTTTGAAGGGAAAAAAAATTTACCCAAAAAAGTCACTTCCATCCCTCTTGCACTAAGCCATTCAATTATCTCCGCGTTGTCCAAAAATGAACAAAAAATCAATGTTGGGAGTTGGAAAAAATTCAAGATTTCTGTCTACGGGGCATCCAATCCTGCCATCTTGCGGCTGTAAGGCTGTAAGGCGCGTGGAACTATGTTCGCTAAATACGAACGTTTTCTTTAAGAGTTACCAGTTGACTAAATTCACTTAATAGGTCCACTAAAACAATATGTGGCAGAGAACATCTCACTTCAAAGGTCCAATTGCATTATTTGGGGGCTTACTGACATTGTGGCCTTATTCGCTAACTAATCCCGATTTTTCAGATTTAGGATGTTTTTTCAGGCTTGTTCTCTCCTGAACGAAGCCGGTGACCCCCATTTTTTTTACATTTCTGACATAACTAACTCATCAACTTTAAGTGGTAAAAGTCTCAGAAAAATATCAATGTTGGAAAATTTGCGCGCGAACGTCCTTAAGCCAGCACAACATTGTGGCCACAGTGCAATCAGTCTAATATTTTGGTGGGCTTAACTTAACATCAATTTAAAAGGGGAGAGGGGGTGGGGTGGGGGGGGGGGGAAAGAGTGATAAGTAATTGAAAAAATAGATAAATAAATGAAGCATGCTGTGGGATCGGAAGTTCTCTACATTTCATGCTACAGCTGTAGGTAAGATTTACAAGATGCTGCCGTAGGGAAGCGCAAAAAGAGTTGATTTCTTTAGTACTGATTTCATAAATTCAGGCATATAAGACTGCATGACCCAGAAAAGCCAAAAAAATTGAGTCTAACTAGGGCATTACTGGATCATTTTGGACATTCTGTGCTGACATAGCAGGGCTCAAAGGTAACGACCAACTGGTCGCATATGCGACTAGATTTTCAGCTGTGCGCCTAAAAAGTCAATTGTGGTTGCACCATCGCGCCTTAAAAGCTAATGTACAGTGCGACTTCTCTAGTGCTTACTCACCTGACTATAGAAACGACTCCAATTGATAAGTATAAATATTAGCTATAATATATAGATAAAACACAACCAGACACAAAATAATAAAATTGTTCCCTTTTCCTTTCATCGATGTGTGTTCTATTCGTCATCTTTAAGCCTAATTTCCTGGTAGATTCTCCGAACTCGACTGTTCATTTCTTCTCCACACATCTCCGCTGACCATGCAAATGAAGGAGTGAAGCACATGCTTCTTGTGCAATCGACGATCATGTCAAAGTTTTAGTTTGAGGCTCGATCAAAAGAGTCTGTATCAAGAACACATCTTTTCTTTTCCTTTTCAAGTGTGCAGTTTCTTGAACTACAAGTTTACATTCAAACGAGAATATGTGAAGCTTTTCTGCTGTCTTGAATATATTAATGATGATAACAGGTATGAACTGAAATAATTCCAGAAAATGGGAAGTCAAGTTATTGTCGCTATCTTTTAGTTCAACGTAAAGTAAAAGGAAAAACATAGGTCTGAAATAAAATAATTTAAATAACATGCTGAACTAAAGATGACTAATAATTATTTGCTTTTTGTTTTTACTGGGGCTTCTGTAAAGCTAGCCCAAGTCGGATAATGCAGAGCGTTGTTTTTCCTGGTCACCAAATTGGGGTCAAAGTGCGAGGAACAGTGCAAGGCAGTAGTGGCAGAATCGAAAGCGGAAAATGGGGATGAGAATGAAACTGTCTGCTTGTTCTTTGTAAACAACAGTAATGTCACAGAATGTTGTGTTTTGTATTTCGCTTGTCTGACATACAAAATGTCCAGCGTTTTCAGAACAGGCCAGTCCACGGATTCTATGGCTTGAAAGCTAGCCAAATGAGCAAAGCCGGGAAGCAAAGTTCGTGCTAGTAATAGTTCTCATGAATACCCAAATGTTGAAAAATCAAGTTCCAAAATAAGGTACAATTACTGCTTGTCACGAGAGGTCTTAAATTTTACATTGGTGTTTTACGATGATTTTCATTCATTGTAAATTTAAAATAATGTTGAAAAAACGCGACAATTTATCTCTTCACTCTAACTTTGTAACTTGATACTTTTGTTTTTCTCAGCGATAAACCAGAACTAATTAACTGCTCGGCCATGTGCCGAGCGCGGTTCATGTTCTACCCGTAGTTTACTTTTAACCACGCGGCCATGGGCTGAGCGCGGTTCATAATCTACCTTCGATTTATTTTTTTTTAATTTTTCTAGGGGACCAGATGCAGACCCCCGCTCGGCCAGCTTTGAATCACGCAATCTGTAATGTCTGTAATGTTTTTTTAAACGTTGTTGAAACATAAATACATGGACGATGTTACAGATATTCTCATGGTTTTCTTTATTGTCTGTAAAATATATTTTCGTGTTGGTTTTATAGAATAGTAGGGAACTAAAAAATATGTTAAAAAGGTATTATGTCGCCATGGAATGGGTTGACGTTGTAGCTGTCACTTTCGCTATGTGACAAATAAGATCGTGTTTACTTAAGCTGACTTTGCGAGTTAATTTGGCTAGAAGCGACCGTCATGACTTAATTTGCAATTTTGTGGGTATCTCTTGTGGGTTAAGGACGTTCACGCTAATTGTTTCTGTGCATCCTTCTGCGCACGCAAATTCACACACCACGTCATGCATGAGCGTGCACGCTAAGTAATAAAATAAACAAATGATAGGGCAGATGGCCATTGCTATAGCTTTTGCTGGATTTAACCATCTTGGACATATGGTGACCCCTGGTTTTCTTTTGATGGATCATTTTCTCTACCAATATTCTGCCTTTAGCCAAAAAATGAAGAAAATCTATCGACTAGAAGTTTGAATTTTTCGCAAAATGCATGATCGAATTTTGTTCTTTTTAGCTCTTTGTTCATCGGTGCGACTGTTTCAAACGCCTTTTGAAGGATTAAATTTTGTGAAAACGTTGGTAAAATTTGGAATTATTTACGTAACAGACCCACTTCTACAAAATAAGACTAAGATCGTTTGCCTCCGTTGACTCACCTTCAATATTTTTAACTACAAACCTCTGTAGACCATATTGAATTATGTGCGCCAATTTATCAAAATAAGGGTAGTTTTCCACACGCTCTCTATCAGAAACGAAGACGGTGACCCCCATTTTTTTTTTTTTGCATTTCTTGCACAAGTAACTCATTATCTGACTGCAGTAAAAATTTAAAAAAATCTATCGAGTGGAAAAATTTCGCGCGAACGTCCTTAAGGCAAATGAAGTGAATTATTTGGCTGTTTCATCGCAACAAGTTCAGAGAACGGAAAGAAGATTAGATATTTGCAAGCCAAGCAAAGGATATGTCGGGATTGCAGGGATTCCTAACTCATGTGACTTCTTTGCTGCCCTTTGAGCAAGTGATGTGGTGTCTACAGTCATAAATACGCAAAAAAGGTATTGTATTAGCCATGGAATGCGTCAACCTTGCAACTTTCACTTTCGCTACGTGGCAGATAAGATCTGTTTACTTTGCAAGGTTATTTCGCTAGGAGCAAGTCTTTTAGTTTCTTTTGCTGCGTGACAAATGAGATCGTGTTTACTACGCCAGAACCGTCGGTTGTTAGTTTATTTGATATTTTGCCTTGATATCTTATGGGTTTATACGATTGAAGTGAATTCTTTGGCTGTTTGATCGAAGCGAGTTAAGAGATTCAAAGGAAAATTAATTTGCTGAGGTAAACAAGAGCTTGCCAGAACTTGCAGCGTTTATATCAACGCTCAAGACAACCATTCTAAATTTACTGTGGTAGCATAAACCTCTGATTGTGTGATTGGCGTGACTACTATTTATTACCTTGTTTGTCCTTTACTCATAGCACAAACAAATTAAATTCTGACTTTTACAATGTAAGGAAGAAAGCTGTTTATTGATAGCGGAATTAATAGCATGAACTAGCTAGCTGGTTCTAGATTAAGACCAATACATCATCAGAGATTTCACAACAGCTGAGAGCTATGGTGCAATAAGTGATGTGGTGTGTACAGTTCGTAATCAATGAATCATCAAGGACTGCGTTGGAATGTGCACTAGCTGCATTGTGAATGTAGGGCTAAGAAAACGGTTAAATCTCTATAAGCGCGGTTTTAAGATCTTTGATCTTCTTGTTTAATTATCAGATAGTCATGGAATACCACTTTCTTTTTCTATTGCCACCTTTGTTGACAACAATAAAACAATTCAAAATCAATACACAACATTAATTGATTGATACAACTGAGCAGCGTTTCAACGAGAAGTATTGAAGGTAAACAGCCCTGCTTGGCCGATATTATCCAGCATCAGTGAGCGAGTTGCCTTAAAGACCAATTTTATTTGCGCTTTCATCAGCTGCCACGGAGTCTGCAGCAATATTTGAGCACTTACCTGGTTTCTTTTGTCACAAATTTACGATTTGCAAAATATTGAAGCCACTAACTCGGGAGCTTTTTGGCCTCTCTCACTGGCAGACGTAATTAAGGCAAGAAATAAACAAGCCGCTCAGGAGAAGCTATCCATTTCCCTTCTTTCTTTAAACTCTGACATACATACTATTGTAGTTTGAAAACAGCAGGTGATTTCTAAAAGATACGCTTCACTAACAAGGAGAGCAAGGGGCTTTCCGAATCAAATATATAGCTTTTTTAAGTTTTAGAGAGGTAACGTAGGTACATACAGCGCCCATTTTACGTAGTGCTCACAAGTACCTACCCCCGTCCTACCCCCTTTGCTGCAAGCATAACTAATTAATTGAAATTAATTAATTATTCAAACATTAAAGTTTACACCTTATTGCTTTAGTGACACCAACCCCCCAAACCATCCCAATAGTGCACTCTGCACTAAAGACCTGATTAATTAAACCCCCTCAAACAATGTCATGATATCACTATTTGCATGTAGACTATTATGAACTTAACCTGTTGTGTTATTATTTTACCCTCATGGTATAAGAGAATTTGCCATTGCAATTGCCAATTGAAGATGATGTCAATTATGAAGTCAGAGCAAATCCAAAGGAAAGTCCTTTGCAGGTAGAATATTTTATTCATAGCATACCTTTACTTGCATGTGTGTGTGGAGACCACATTCTGAAAATGTATGTTTGATCAAGTCATGAAGCGGTTTTTTTCAGAAGTGAATTTTCCATTTTTAACAAGTAATAGCTATCGTAGCCCACATAGCTGGTAAGAATGAGTTATAGCTTCTAGTTGGGAAGAAATAATTCACTCCTCCGACCAGTCGTTAAATCGTAAAGAATTTTGGTGGTAATTCCTCTGACTAGGGTATGAGGAGGCCTGATCTTAGTAAACAGAATAGCTGCCAAAGTGATAGTCTGATCTTTCGCATTTTCAGTCAAACAACTGCATCTGCAGTAAATTAAGGACTACATGTTCTTGGTATACAACAAAGGTGGTTGTATGATTCGATCCATCAATAGCTTTGACAGCTGCTTTCAACTGAAAATCATGTGCAAGGGTTTCACTCTTAAGAAAGTTTTTTCGTCTGCGAATTGCAGTGTACCTTTCTTATGCGACCACCTCTTGCAAGCAACCAGTCTTCCAATATACCAAAATTTTTAAAGTGTATCCACTATATTTGGGAACTCTTGTAAGCAACCACTTCTTGTAAGCCATCAAAATTGATTCTTTTGAACAATAAGTTTGAAATATTCTTTGACAGATAAAGGAGTGGAGATTGGATAATAAGGTGTTGAAACATTATCTCATTCCTGGGTTGTACAAGAGACTGAAATTTATCATGTGCTAATGATGCAAAATTTTGAGCCAATGTAGTCTAAGTAAGTGACCACCTACAATCATTGACAAAAGTGTTGACACATTTGAGCAAAACAAAGGCTTTCTATAGGTGTAAATAATTGAAATAACATCTTTTTTGTCGATAGCTAATCCCCCTCTCCCCTTTTAAACTTGAAAAGTAGTTTTATTTTTCAAGACGTAGTGGTGGGCTGATCTCACTCCATCACTCCTTCACTGGGTCACTTCCTGTTAGACATTTGAAATGGCGGGGGGAGTCCCATATGAAAAGGTCAGGGATGCTCATTGGAATATTTGAATTTAACTCTTAAGATTAGACTAATGTGAACGTTGCTCGAACTTCATTAAATCCCTAAAAGAGACCATTTAAAATGGAAGAGGTTTGATTACTGTAGCCACTAGGATCCGGTGCACAGTTATTGAACCAACTTGCATACTCGAGAGATCAGCGGAAAAAAATGAGCCTTTGTTTTATTATTACTGATTTCTTTGAGTGCACCCTGAATGATACTATGGCTGCTAAGAATTGTGACGTTTCGTCATCAATACCCTAAGTGAGACCAGAATCCTTGATATGTATACAAGATGGCAACCATCCTGTACCTTTTCATATAGAAGTTCTCCTTGGGTCTCGAACATCTTGCTGTCCAAGCCTTTTCCCCCCAAATGCCAAGTTAGTTCTTTGAATTTCTTATGCAAGTACTTACCGCACAAATGAATTGAAAAGGTTTTTGCACAAACTTGTTTATATATAGATGCTAATTATATAAATAGCTCACTTCCCAAAGGTGTTCACTTAAACAGGTTTAAACGTACCCGATTGTCGAAAACTGAGAAGATTCTGAAAATCGGAAAATTTATGAGCTGAATGAATTTTCGAACTTTGATTCAAGCGGTGATGAAAAGGTTTTGATGATCAACAGTCAAGAGAATTGAGGAGAATTTGGACGATGCGTTTTGCTATTATTTAGACAGTAGATGTATAAGTAAATAAATACTTCAAAGATGAATATGGACGTGGTGAAATGATTTGAACAGAATAGTTAAAAAATAGAGACAAAAAGGACATTCTGCAAGACTGGGACTTACAACCGTAGCAATCACGAAGGGAAGGGGAAAAAAAAAGAAGTTATTATTACCACACAAGGTATTCTTATTCATTTTGGTAACCCATCCAAGCAGGAACGCAGCCTAGCAGGGCCTAACTTTGTTGAGTGGACGAGATGCGGTGCTGTCCTTGAGGTTTTGTGACACTATGTTTGATAATTTTTTTTATTTCTAAGATCTCTCAAAAGGCAAAAAGAAAAAAGAAAAGTTCACCGACATGAGCTGAGAAAAATAATGAAGAACAAGAAAAGAAAAAACAAAAACAGGAAGCAGAAGCGGAAAATCTGGTTTGTCTTGGTTGCAACTGTTCTCAAGAACTGTTGCATTGTCAGCGATAGCTTGTGTCACGTGAGACTTCCGCTGCTGAGTTCAGTCACTGGATTTGTTATCAGCAAAATCGCTTACCCGACAAAGTGCCAATTAAAATCTACAGGGACGTAAATTTGGGTCTTTACTTTGCCATATTTCTTACAAACACGATTTGTTGTTTTCTAACCTGTGTGAACTCAATTTGTGCTTAGCGAGACGACTAAATATAGTGCAGTGCACTAAAGCACCTGCTAATGCACGGAGACTGGAAATGAGTCTGTGGAAAACTATTCTGCATTGCCCTTAAGCCCCCAAGAGGGGGACATTGGGGTTTCTGAGCACCGCAATACCGCAAAAAATTTTGGCAAATACGGCAATACCACAGGAAAAAATCACCAAATACCGCAAAACTTCAATACCGAGTCGAAACTCCATGTAACCCTGAAATCAGTACACTGTATGTCAAGGTAATTAACTGCAAATAACATTGAAATAACGTACAATTACGAGTTTTTTTTCTTGAACACAGGAATGTTAAGTCAGGTAGTTTTGATCTTTCCTTGTAAAAAGCACTATAGAAATATTAAATATTATTATTAGTTTTTGATTTAGACAAAGTAAACGAAACATTTAACATCCATCGACGTGTTGGCTACCATTCTAGAAAAGCGGGAGTCCTAGTTATGCATTTACGTTTATGTATTCTGGTAGATGGTTTTGCAGGTTACAGTCCTCACATCGTGTTACTACACTGTAAAGATGTAAACAGTCTTAAATTGGTCCCTATGCTTTCTCTGTTGGTGGCCTTGATCATGCAACTTCAATTCTGTTGTTCCTGTCCAGATGTCCTTCTGGTTTCTACACTACACCTGTATCGCAGAGGTCATGGGTTCGAATCTCATTAAAGCACGAATCTTTTCTCAGGATTTAATTAAATAGCCACTTACGTTGTACAGTGTATGTATTTGTAACTACCGTGATCAATCATGTCTTCATGCCTGAAGGTCTTGGGATTAGCAAAAAAAAAACCTTTGGCACCCAGGGTAATCTTGGTATGGAAACCAAGAAAACAGTTGGTCTGCTGGCTACTAGGGTCGAACGTACTGTAGGCTGGCGGTAATTGAGTTATGTCTTCCCTTGATCAGGACAGGAAAGGATTGTTGAAGAGAACAACTCTGCCAAATCGAGATCGGGCACTAAGGGGAAAAGATGCAGAGCTTCCAACTTCTCCTTGAAGAAGTGAATTTTCTCCGTCAGCACCTTCTGCTTCAACCTCTTCATCGCTGCTGGTTTGGAACTCATTGGCGATTTTGTCGTCATTCTCTTTCGTTTTAAAGGAGCGTGCTGTTTTGTGCATGACCTACTCCCATAATGTCTGGATAGGTATGTGCTGCGAAGGGTCTTAAACCCTCACACTATTTAAGGATGAATCAAACGAAAATTGATACCCTATCTAAGGCCCAAACCCGAAAAATGACACCCTATGCAAGGGAAGAACAAAAAACGCAAAATCTTTTTAAAATCGCTTTGGCAATACTTTAACTTTGACAGATCATATGTTTTCGGCTTAACTGTGTGTTTACACACTGCTATTTTTGCTGAGACAAGTTAGGTACCCTATTTAAGGATTGAGAACCTCCAAAAACCATACCCTAACCCGCGGCACATACCTGTATAGCTCATATAGGGGAGTACCCCTTCCCCCCCGCGACCTACGGTTTGTTCTGTGACAAAGGTGGTTAAAGGTACCGGCTTGTCTGATGCCACACACTGCCTCTGGTAAATAAACTTGGGTAGAGTGCCATGTTTTGCCATGGTTGTTTCTTGCCGTACTGTGTGTTGCCTCACCGCAGCTCCATAGGAGGACGCCCAATTTCGCATAAGGTTGCAGTCAGCTTATTGCAGAATTTCAACGGCAGGCAAGGGTGCTATTGTTGGCACCTGTGAGAGGGACACTGTCTCCTCTAGCTTAGGAGACCATGACCTCCTGCTGGTGTGGTAGTAGGCTGCCCAATCCGTTGTTCTTTTGATTCTTCCATCAAAAAGAGATTGAAATGATTATTTTATGCTCTAACACAAGCATATTGTAGCACCATAAAATGGAAACTCTGTCCTTCTTGCCTTTATCGATCCTTTCATGTTAGAATACCAGGACGTCCAGGGTCCAGGGTCGGTTAGGTTTTAATTTTATGGTTATAACAAGTTACCAATACTCGCCCTGAGCTTGACGAGTCTTTTTTCTTCCTTGTCTATCCGACATCTGAATTTGATTTCCTTGCGATAGTTCTCTCTGTCTTTCCCCTCTTCGTAAAATATTGCAGCACAATCAATTACAGCGTGTTCACGAGGACCTGCCATTGCTGAAGTGCGTGGGTTTATAAGAACGCTCTTTGACCCCATGTCAACAAGGCCCAATGTTACATATCAAATGATATTAAATGCCACATCAGCACAAGACCGCTCGGCTGCGACTTGTAATTGACTGGTGAAACGATAAAATTGTTGCTCGATTCATAATCTCTTACAATCGTGCTTCAAATAATAACTTGCCTGATGAAGGATGTCTGAGATCCTGTTTCAGCTTGTTTCCGAAACAATGGAAAGGTAGAAAAGCTCGGAAAACGTAGCACTATAATTTTTAATACCGCCCAAAATGCTAAAAAACTGCCGTCCCGCAGGTCAAGAAAATACCGCAATGCCGCAATTCAGGGTTAAAATTCCCGACATACATGTACCGCAAGAAAAATGGTCCAATACCGCAATACCGCAAACTCCAATGTCGCCCTCCTCCAAATACTGACCTGAACTACGGTTTCTATTGCAATGTTTATTTTCTTTTCTTTATTTTTTAAATGCTTTTACTGTCTTACAAATATCACTAACAATGTTTTTACTGTCTCACAAACATCACTTACAGTGCATGAGAAAATGAAAAAAATTACTTACCGGTACGATACTCTGCTTGCATTGTGTTACAAATTACCTACTTACACATTATGTTACTTAATACATGATGTATATGTAATTACTTACGGTACTTCGAGGAAAAAAACATACTTGCAACAAATTGCTAAGAGAAATGTCTTAAATGATAAGGAAGAATTTCCACTTCTGTTGAAATTCCCTTTCACCATTCAACAAGTAATATATTTTTCTATCTCTATTATTTCTATCCTGCACTAATGAGGTGTGAAGTCACCAAAAATGAACATAGTGTTATTTAGCATGTTGATACGTAGAAAATAATTTATTTGCCTACATGTAGCATCATGAGGTGGTTGAGGGTCAATTGGTGAGTTCAGGGACGAGTAATTCCAAATAATACCTCAGGCTCAGAGAGAAGTAAGCTCGCATTACTTACGGTAGAATACCAACTTTCGAACTTATCCTAAAAGGAAGATGCTTGTTGCCAGCTAATAAACAAATGACCTATGTTTTGATTATCAGAGGGGCAAACAGGGCAGCATGCGGAGGCAACCTTTTCCATTTTGTATAATATACGGTTCGTGGCTAAAATGTTGTGTATAATTTTGTGCTGTTCACATCATTGGCTTGATAGCTCAGTCGGCAGAGCACTGCAACGGTATCGCAGAAGTCATGGGCTCGAATCCCATTCAGGCCTAATATTTTTTCAGGCTTTAATTTCGCAGCTACTTTAGTCGTGTAAGATATAACTGTGATGATCATCTATGTCTTCATATCTTTCTCTGCAGTTCAAATAATTTTATATGATCTTCATGTATTTATTTGCAGTTTCCATTTAGTTCAAAGGCATTACTCTGCAGAAGTCAAGATATTTGTTGTAAAAATAATTGCGAACCCGTCATCAAATTCAGAGCAAACCAATAACAGTTTCTGTCATAAATCGGATGAAAATACTAATAAAACAAAAAATTCAAACCAAGGGATAAAAACAGCTTCTTGAACACTTGCTCAACATGTTGCTTGGTATATGACAAAAATCTTTCCACAAGCATGATAGTTAATTGGCGGTTGAGTCTAAGATCAAGTGAGTAATTTGTTCTTCTCTAACAAAAACTCATTTCAAATATATGACAAGGGTTTAGACATTCAGTTTATGGCTAACATCAAGAATCTTTGTTTAGTCACATCAATAACAAACTTCCCAACACGTGTTGTGCAACGGTAGCCTTGGTGATGCGAAGATCTGTTTTTTGTTTCCTGGGTGAGAATCAAACAACTGCGAGACTGTAACTTCTCCAGTTATATGCATTTGCCCAGTTCTCTCTGGAGGCCAAAATTAGCTTTAAGAGGATCAGTATAACAGGATCTGGATCTTTTGATCTTGCATTTGTTTCATTACATTTCAATGGATATATGCTCTGTAAAACCTGTAAACAGCGGCTCACAATCACAGGATTCAAAAATGTGCACTTTGCAACTTCTTGTCTTGTTACGCAGCTTTTTTTACCTTCTCTCGATTTTAGAATTTAAAAAAAAAAACGTAAAGAAGTTCTTGTGAAGCAGACAGCTTACCACGAAGAAGTTATTGTGGTTTCAATTTCTAATGTACCGCAAAGAAGTTCTTGCGCCCGCTGAATTTAAATTAGCATAAGATTAATGACCCACAAGTAGCTGCAAGGAGTGTGTGTGTGTGTGTGTGTGTGTGTGTGTGTGTGTGTGTGTGCTTAATTGGCCACTCCCCATTTGGGCTTTTCAGGACCAATATAAACAAACAATGATAAATAAATTTTCAAATGAACATATCAACGGTAAGAATCCCAACTGGCAGGAGCTGGACCAGCTGGCTATTTACAAGTGCAGCCAAGAAGTTGAACTCGGGGCTATCTCGAGAACAACATCAGCTAGTAGTTAGAGCAGGATTTGAACCTGGGACCTATGGATTTCAAATCTGGCGCTCTAACCACTTGGCCACGCTGCCTACTCAAGTTGCCGGTGTGTGAACGCAAAACGTTCTTGCGCATGCATTTTCGGGCTCTGCTATACTTAATGCTTTCATGTAGGTTTTTAATTGTTACTGATCAGGTGAATTCAAAGTTATGGACCAAGATTTCACGACTTAAATTAATTTTGTAGCTTAAGCGTGGAGTATGTGGGTGCTCCACGCAAACAAACTAGAATCCAAACAAGGATCTTCATTTTCCATTACCAGTTGTAAAAAGTCTTGTCTTCGCAAAATTTACAGTAATTATTTTTATAGTTAATACTCTCCCAACACTGACAAACAGAAATAAACTCATTGGCTTTGCTAAATACAGTACATAATTGCTTGTAATACTTGAAGTTATTTATTAACTTACACGTATGAGTCTCTACGTCACATCTTCAAATCAATTATTGTCCATGAACATGTCATAACTTGTTAACTAAATATACTTGCTTTTTCTGTCTTTTGCAGGGTGGAGGTCCATGTTGTTGCACAATTGATGCGAAATTGTCGGATGGAGTTAGCTCAGGACGTGCTCACATTGGAGCGTTAGGCGCAGTTCACCTGCAACGATTGCCTGATGGTTCCCTACTTTTTTACTTCCCAGGTTTGTTGGCAATACTAATTATTACTAAATAGTAGACTCATTTCTCTACTTGGCTTGATTACGGGAGGGTTGTATGGTGGCTCGTCCCTGTGGGTGGCTTCCCCCATCCATACAGTAAGCATCACCTTACAGTATCTTTTCTTCTATCGTGAGAGCATCGGCTTGATGATGGTGGCAATCCAGCTGTGACCAGTTGGGTCTGACTCAAAGACATCCTGCCTTGAGCAGTGGTATATATGAAGGAAGGTACTACAATGGAATGCTGTTAAGGATTGTGCTTACTTTGGTCAGTGCACACACTTTCTGCACATCATGCAAGACATGGCTTAAGTGCACGCTGGGGTTGACAATGACGCAATCAGCTACACTACTAAATAATAGAAGCAAAATTTTCCCACTTGGACCAAATCAAGTTTAATGAACCTGTACTTAAACCAGGAACACCAGAATAGCAGCATATCACTAAGAAGTCACGATGTAACTGTTAACATCTTCCAGCTGAAAAACTAGCTGTTTTCTGTCAACAATTGTATTGAAATCGAACTTTAAACATGTACATGTACTTGCAGATGGCGTAGTGCACACGCAAAACAAGTGCGAGATACACAATTTTTTGCTCACTGGAGAGATGACAGGAAAAAACGCTTGGCTACCCCCTTTCTTGTGTAATTAAATGGAAGTGGCAAACCTATTCAACACGTTATTAGCTTCTGGTTGTAAGCAAAAGCTGTTTAGACTGTATTTTGGCTGAACCAGAGGAAGGCTGTCAGAGATGCTAAAAGTGCTGTTGCAATGATTTTGTTACTAAAAACACACCAGAAACGGTGTTTGTGATACCATTTACCATGAAGTTTAACATCTTTCTAAATATGTTTGTTTCTCTGTATTTGAAAGCGAATTTTAGGGAAATCTGTAAAGAAATATCCTTTCCGTCATTTTTCAGGAAAATGCTGATGTCAACATTTTTGTTGAGATTCAAGGTTAATGATCTCGAAAAAATTCGACTACCCCAGTTTTTCTTTGTGGATTCCAATAGCCCAGCCTTTCAAAGATCCACTTTTTCTGTGTGGTCCTATCCTGGCACAAAAACCTTTGTATTTAGTAGGCACCGTCCTTAAGGTGCCCAGCAAATCTTGAACACCCTTCTAATATGTATGTCTATAACATGAAACGTGACATGTCAAATATCACAAGTTGGCTTAAAAAGCATTTTTGAAAACTGATGGACTACTTGTACACATCACCACCTGGCAGTTAATAATAATAATAATTAAATAACAATATATAATTATAATAAGAACCTTCCCAGAATCCTTTGCAGCAGGAAAATCGTTAATCCCAAATAACTTGGTCAGTTTGAGGGCAGCAAGACCCCCAC
>Ga0126343_10000467_pt1 | contig 15571 bp, 12 predicted proteins | sample Cyp2metagenome_FD_92531 | JGI IMG/M metagenome (GOLD analysis project Ga0126343, IMG submission 92531) | Coral microbial communities from Lord Howe Island, Old Settlement Bay, Australia - Cyphastrea 2 metagenome | ecosystem: Host-associated > Invertebrates > Cnidaria > Coral ... | reverse complement strand
AGCACTTATTTCAGTTATCAGTGTCTGGCGAATTAATTCACACCAGATAAATAATCTATCATTTTACTCTATATTGAAATGTTTAGTGATTCAGGCTCCAAAAAGTGAACGTGATTATTCCTGTACAAAAGAGTAAGAAATACTTTGTTTCTGTTAAATTTGAACCCTTTACTAAACAATAATAATAATAATAATAATAATAATAATAACAGTAATAATAATATTAATATTAATAATAATAATAAATTTTATTTGTCAAAAATTTAAACTTTACAATAATTACTTACAAGATAAAAGGCTAAAAGAACGTTTGAATATTTACATGATTATTGTCCCAGAGTACAATAATCACAATATTTACAGAGAATATCACCAGCTAACTCTAAGTTAATTAGGGTAGTCCTCTATCTATATCATTGAAATTTATAATGTACAATTACAAGGATAAAAAATTTTTAAAAAAGGAATATATATCAGCACTGTACTGATGAGGCCCAGAAGGCCGAAACGGTTAGTTACATAACATATCAAGCGTCCCCAAGCCTGTCCCATCATCTGAGCTGTTCTTAAAGAGAAACATCAAATCAACACAAGATCAGCCACAAATGGAAACCTGTTGTACAGAGATGTCGTGCCCCGGATAACAGATGCATAATCAGCAATAGGCTGGATTAGGGATTTGTAAAATGACTGCCTCAGGAATTAAGGTAAGTAAGTTTTGATTGCTTTTAGGAGATTGATTCCCTTCAGAATTTACTACAGATTTCGTTAATGTGTAAATTTCAAGTTAACTGTTCGTCAAGTACGAGACCAAGAATTTTGTGACTGTCCACACCTTTTATGCTGTTCCATTGTGAGTGACCTTGCAAAATGAGCCAATTTGGCTTTGGAGGCGATAACCATGGATTCCGTTTTTTGCAACATTCAAAGCCATTCCATGGTTTTCTATCCATGATGAAATGGGTTCATCCTCACAACCCAGTCAAAATTTGTTGACAAAATTGCAAAGAGTAATTAATTAAGCCCTGACAAAATATAACTTGAAATTAATAAAAATATGTGTTCAACCAATATTTAGAAGCTGGCTTTTGATGCGTTCACCAGCTCAATAGTAGAAAATACGGCTCCAAGGATTCCACAGCCAATACCAAACACCATGACAAGAACTCTGCAAACTACCTGGAACCAGTTAAGTTTCTTCCACTTAAGCTTGAGATGGAAAATGCAGGGAAATATGAAACACAAGCTGGTTCCTGTTAGGCTGCCCAGCAGGCCCATAACCAGACCAAAATGAGGAACAGTGATTGCCAGGAAGATGCCAAAAATAAGGAGCAATGGCCGTGTGAGAATCAACCAAAACCAATGGAAACCTGAGTCTTTGGACAAGTGAGGAAAATGAGGAAGCATTTTGTTGTCCCAGGTCTCCAGCACTACGAACATGACAAGAGGAAAAGCAAGGACGACATTGGCAATCACAAAGGTGTTGGAGAGAATGTAGAAGGCACGACTGGCCTTGATGTTAATGGTTATGGCCTGGTTAAGCTCTTGTCCATATCGAAACACACCCATAAGGCCCAGAATCAGTTTTGTAATTGTTGAATTTGCAAACGCAACATTCAACATCATGGGATACTGTTCAGGATACCGCATGCTTCCTTCCACTCCTGGGAACACGGCGTGTGCTGTGAAGCTAAACACTATGATGCCAAAGCCAATCAGGAAGGAATTCAACTGGAAACCGGGCATGTTGTGGACACTCATCTTGTGGTACTGTGTAACACAATAGATGATGATTGTCAGGACCGCAGAGAACAGGGAGAAAACTGAGATCATGCTGATCCAGGCGATTACTGACACTCGGGTGATGAAGATTCCAGGAAGGACAATACAGCCAACAACCACAGACCATTCATAGACATTCATGGAAGTTTTGTTGTGGAACAAGTCAAGAAAGATAGAGGCCATTAGCACAATGTATGTCACCGCTATTCCAGACATCTCGCACACCTGCACAATGCTGACGATCTTGTTCCCCCATCCAGGCCAAAAGGCTTCGCCAACATCCGGGTAATTAACTCTTACTCTTTTCTTTTGACCCGTGCGCTTGGAGTCTTCGTATAGACACTCGATCAACAACTTGCCAGTGTAACAACAAAGGTAGCCGCAAATGACAATAGACACAACAGCGGCCCACCCTCCGAGTTTCACAGCATACGGTATGCCCAAAATCCCTGTGCCCTGGATAAGATTTGTCACATTCCAACCTGCGAGAAACGCTGAAGCTCTGCGATCGTCCGAAGGTTTTTCGATCAACGACATAGTCATTGTCGCGGAACGTAATCTCATTAAACTCCGGGACAGTGCCATTCTTGATAAGCTTACCCCGAGAAAGCTCTTTCCAACTTCATGTTCGCCTCGAGTCAAAGGCGCCTTCTCTCCCAACGGTACGACTGTTGGCCTCGATGGCCCCAAAGCGATCTCTTCACTAGGATGTTGAACTCTCGGGGTTGGTGTTGCAAGCAGAGGGGAGTTTTCCGCCATATTTGTTGGTTGTTTCTGCTCTCAGTGTATGGCAGTGTTTTCGGGTTGTTCGCCACGTGTGGATTTCTGTAAACAGTTCTTGCATCAAAAGGCAAATACGTACTCGAGATTCTCTTACTACCCTTTGGTTTGATGTAAATCTAGACATCCTTGAGGTGTTTTTTACGTGTTATTGTTTTCCCAGGGGAAACTAGGACCAACCAACTAGCCAATCACAGAACCAAACACTTCGAACATTGTCCTTTGTTTACAACAAAAATTAAAGACCCTGTCGTTGCATTTGTACAACAAAACAAAGGAAGAGTACATTAAAAGTACTAAATAAAAATTACGTGTTCCTTCAAGACGTCTCAACCAAATTGGATCTACAAGTCACGCAACACTTCTCTCGGGACTGAGTCTCGCAGTGCAGTACGCTACGTCTGTTTTCATCCGGTTTTCAGTCCGGCTCTTGTTTCACGCACCGGAAGAGCGACAAAGACAAAACACAAGCGAGAACTGGAAATACGTCTGCATTCGCGGGTTACAATGGTCAAAATAAAATAGGAGAGAAACCACCCATCCCCACAAATCAATGATGAACTGGTGCTAATAAAACCCAAAACGAAACTGAAATGGGGTGAGGGCTGGTGATAAATTTTAATGTAAATTGTCCAAGATTGTAGATTTGGGCTGGGATTGGAAAATCACTTTATACGCCAGGTAGAAAATTTGACATTAACTCAGTCTTGGGAAATAAAGAACCTATCAGCTCACACTTCTGGTGACTCTGTAGCAAGCAAAATAATTGATGTTCTCTAAGCCTTAACAAGCAGAGTCAAAACCTTTCCAGATCGAGTTTTTGGAATACCTGGGTTCTACTGAGCCATTGCAAGTCTGCAGAAATGGAATAGGTACCATCAAGTCACTATTTTGGTTTGATCATAGCTGGATTAGTGCTTTGTGCCCAGCCTCGACCGTAGTCCTCAGGATAGTGAATTTTTTAAAAAAACAATTGAGTCGGCAAAATGCAATAAGTCAAACTACCATTGGGTTCCTGTGGATGTGTGATAAGGACGGGGGTGCTGCGGTCCATCCGAGGGATGCTCCCCACCCCCCTTAAATTTCACCAGTACCCATTTTAACACCTGGGTGCAGCGAACCCAGACCTCTTTATCTGGAGTCCAGCACACCAACCATTGGGAAAGCGGTTTGTGAAAACAGACAATGCTAAAATTTAAATTTATTTTATTTTACCGTATACATAACACTGCATTCAGAATAGTTGTACTACAAAAAATCCATCCATTGAAGAAGTGTATTGTGTACAATTGGTCACACACGTGGTTTAATGTAAAACTGATTGGATTTGCCCACACATGGGTAAGTTTTGGTCATATTTTAACCATTTTCTGTGGACTATTATTTGCAGCCCTGCACTGGATGTTTGGAATTTACCAGTGTCCTAAACTTCTCCTGACCCGATGATTCAAGAGTACATCTGGCTAATCTTGATTTTGCAGTTGACAAGCAAGGTCCATCAATAGATATTTACTCAACTTGTATCTGAATATAACATTGCAAAATATAATTAATCAGGTTTGCCAAAAAGTTCATGTGCAGACTCAAAACCAGTATCTTTCTTCATTTTTGTGCAGAATATTTGCACACATATATTTTTACCCGAGTGAAGATTAAAAATGTTGAAACAAATAATTATTATATTTTTTGTTATAACTATTCATCAAGTTAGTGTTAATGTTTGCCTTCCAAAAAATACATCATTAATTAAACATGTTTATAAGTTTAACCAAAAGTGAATGCCTTTGCAAGCTCTCTTCCAGAAAACACCAATCCAAAGCCGCCACACACTAAACCAAACAACACGACCACAATCTTAGGCAAAATGCTGTACCAAGGAGTGGTATCCCATTTTAAGATCATGTGAAAAACACAGGGGAAAACAAAAGAAAGGCAAGTACCAGTGAAACTGCCAACCAGACCCATTAACAGGCCAAAGTGTGGCACAATAATGGCCAGGAACAAGGCAAAAGTGAGAAGCATGACTCGGGTCAGCAGCAACCAGAACCAGTGGTAATTGCCTTCCTTGCTGAGATGTGGAAAATATGGTAATAGCTTAACATCCCATGTTTCTAAAACGACAAACATGCAAAGAGGGAAGGCCAGGAAGACATTGGTCACAACAAGGGCCGTTGCAACAATGTTGAAGATTGGACTGATGCGCATGTTGACTGTGATGACTTGTTCAGTGTCACTGCCAAACCTGAGTACTGCCAACAGACCAAGCAGCATTTTCACCACTGCAGCAAGGGCAAATGCAGAGTTCATCATCGTGGGAAACTGTTTTGGTTCTCTCATGCTACCCTCCACGCCAGGAAACACAGCATGTGCACAGTAACTGAACACAATGACGCCAAACCCGATGGGGAACTTCTCCGGGTTGAAGGGAGGAATGTTGGACAGGTGCATATCACGGTATTCAGTTATGCAGTAGATGATGATGGTAGCGATGCTAGACAACAAAGCAAACACAGAAATCATGCTGATCCAGGCGATCACTGAAACGCGGGTGATAAAGATTCCTGGTAACGCAACGTAAGCACAGATAACGGCCCACTGGTAAATGTCCAGGGGTGTCTTTCCGCTCAAGATGTCGCTGAACACCGTGGCAAGGAGGACGATATACATGATAACGCCACCGAACATCTCACACACCTGCACAACGCTGACTATTCTGTTGCCCCAGCCTGGCCATGCCGCTTCGCCGACCTCCGGGTAGTTCACGTGGACTCGTTTGCGCAAACCGGTCCGTTTGGATACCACGTACAGACAGTCCACCAGAAGCTTACCGGTGTAGCAGCAGATTCCGGCTACTATAACAATGACAGCTACAGCAGCCCAGCCGCCCATCATGACTGCATACGGCACACCAAGAATGCCTGTTCCCTGTATAAGATTTGTCACATTCCACCCCGCAAGTAAAGCAGACGCATGGCGATCGTCCGACGGTTTCTCCAAGATCGACACGGTCATCGTAGCACTACGCAGTTTTCGCATGCTCTCCACAATGCCTGACTTCCTGAAGCTCACTCCATGGTCGTCAGTTGGAGAGAACAACAGAGGTGAATCTTCGTCAACGGTCTGCAGAGATGGTTTGTGCAATGAGATCGCTTCGTTGTCATCATTGTTTGTGGGGCTTGTGGACAGAGCTGATGCTGTGGTTTCTCTGTCCATTATTCTTTACACTTCCAACTTTCCGAACCTTTTCCCCGCGTGTTCTTCGAGAAAGAGTTAAACTTTGGTCTAGACAGCTTTTTCAAACGGGAACTGTGTACAAATTGGTTAGCCTCTCTGTAATTTCATGTCCCAAAACAAGATAAAACCAATCTTCTTGTTATCACATGTGAGTTCTTTGTTGTAGCTACTTGCACTCCTTTTACGGTGGCCAAGGGGGAACAATGGTGCAAAGTTAAACCAATCAGTTTACAGATTTCAGCACGGACCGTCACAAAAGCGTGACTTGACCGTGACAGGCCCTGGCGGCTTTTTCGCGTCCTCTGAATCGATTGTCTACCTTCATATTTTCGATCTACATAAAACAATTATTTTTCGTTTGCGTGAATGTGCTTTCAATGGGCGAGTCTTGAATTTCCGGTTGATTCGCAAAATTGCACGTGCATTTGTTGTGGAGTTCGCAGTCCTTTTACGGAAATAGAAGGCGGGACTAGACTGGTGAAAACCAATCAAAATTTGATTATCGTGTTAGAGCGTGACAAGTCTTCAGCAGCAAAAGTTATTCGGTAATTTGTTTGTTGACCTCCGTTGTACTGGTTGTGGTACAGTTGGTTACCGTGTTTCTCTGTGATTTCTATTTTGCCGAATCAAATTGGCGATAGAATTCTTAAGAAGTTGATGTCCAACTGAGCGATCTGTCCTGCTTCCGAAGGGTGTCAGCAGTATCTTGGTTGTGCTTTTCACCGCAATGGCGGACACGCTGGACGAACCGGGATACAATGAACGTGACTCGCAACTCGTTCTTTCGAACTCCCTGTCGCCCAAATATAGCGATATTGAAGACAAGAAGGAGGCAAGTTACGAACTCCGAATAGTCGACAAAAGCAGGCAATCTCAATCTACTGAAAGCACGCCTCTTATACGAAGCCCTGATCCTGACGAGCCGGTACCGCGGTCCGCATGGAACACGAATTTCAAACGATTCCGTTCATTTTCCGTGTCACATTTTACGGTTTCGTTAGTGGAAAAAGAGTGTCTGGATAGACAAGCATCCGCGCTCTTGGCCGGCTGGAATGTCACCAATCTGATCCAGGGTATGGGTATCCTTGGTGTGCCTTATGCTGTCCGAGAAGGAGGAGTGGTAGCAGTCGTCTGTATCTTTATAGTGGCAATATTCTGTAATATTACTGGCATACTACTGGTCGAGTGTTTGTACGAGATCTCTCCCCGTAGCAAGCTGAGAAAGAGAGTGCGCAACTCATATCCTGATGTAGGAGAAGCGGTGTGGCCAGGCGTTGGTGGCAAGGTGGTTAGTGTCGTCCAGACAGTGGAACTCTATGCCGCAGCAGTCCTGTATCTGGTCCTTTTAACCACCATGTTTTTTCAGATTACAAGCAAGTACATACCACTTACACTGAATGAATGGGCGGTAGTCTGTGCTGTTGCTGTGCTCCCAAGTGTCTTCATCACAAGACTGTCTCTTATTGCCTGGATGAGCATGCTGGCTGTGTTTTCACTTATGTCTGCCCTGTTAGTCATGATAGCATATTGCTTTGTGCGCCATGATCAGTGGACAGTGCACAATATTCCATCCTTCAATATCAGTACGTTTCCTGTTGGGTTTGGGATTGTAACATTCAGTTATTGTGCTCATGCAGTTTTTCCAGGAATAGAAGGTAGCATGAGGGAGCCCAAGAATTTCAACAAAATGATGAATGTTTCATTTTTTATCTCAGCTGTGGTCAAAGCCATGTTTGGCCTCTTTGCTGTGCTGACATTTGGTTTGTACACAGATCAAGTTTTCACCGTCAACTTGGCAGCAGATGTGGCATTTAACACAGCGGCAACAGCACTTGTTGCATTGAATGTGTTTTTCTCCTTTCCTCTTCCACTGTTTGTTGTGGTAGAAACATTTGACAACACGCTTGGTCCTTATTTTCCACATTTACAGAAAGGACGAAAACATCACTGGTATTGGTTATTGCTAACAAGAACATTACTTGTAACCTTTGCACTTTTTATTGCCCTTGTTGTACCACACTTTGGTCTGTTGATGGGTTTCGTTGGCAGTTTTACTGGAACATGTCTTTCCTTCACGTTTCCATGTGTAGCCCACATGAAGCTAAGGTGGGAGTTCCTGCGCTGGTACCACATTACAGGCGAGATTGTGCTTATTGTATTTGGAATTATCGCTGGAGGCCTTGGCTTTGTGTATTCAGGGAAAGCTCTTGTGGACTCTTTTCGTACTTTCTAGTAATGTGATTTGATTATCTCAAACATGCTGATGCAATTGTAAAGTGAACTGAAATCCAATTTATTTACATGATCATATTCATGTCTGTTAGCTGGATTAAGATTATTACTTTTTACCTCTCAAGTTCATTTATGTTTAACCTAAATCTCTATCTTGACCCTGTAACCATAACAATAACAGTAACAATAATGTTACTTCACATAATGTATACTTGTGATGATTGTAATCATTATGTGAAGTAACAATATTGTCCTCCTTGCTTGCAATGCAAAGAATTTAAACCTGGTAATTACATAAGAATTGGATGAATCTGAACTTTGCTTGTTTTCAATAGTGTAAGAAAATGTTGTACATACAGTTTTACTGTTAAATGTTGAATTTCAACCATTCTGACCATTAACAGGTGAATTGAAACATCTGAGGAAAATCTTGTTTTCCTAGAATTTCGTAAAGGAAATATTAGTGACCTGCCTATGACGGCGCAGAACTCCAAATCAAGTTTAATAATTTCACAGTTTGGGTATATGCATATCCTTTTATCTGATAAACCAATTACAACAAGTAGATTTTGATGGTCTAGGGTCCACAAGGCAAGCAGTTATGTCTTGTGCCTTTCCTTGTTCCATAACAGTACAAGCAGGTGTTTTCTGATCTTGTTCGTTTTACCTGAATTTAAGTAATTGAATTCTGTTTCTGTTCATGTTAAGTAACACTTGCAGGTTTACGATGCCATATAGGATTGCCAGTAAAGTCAAAGGTATACATGTTGAAGGATATATTTATAGTACGCAATCATTGATTGTGAAAGAAAATATGTATTTTCCAGTGTTGTATAGATTTATGACATTTGTCAGTAGCATTATATTTTGCATAATTATAGGAATTTTTTTTTTATGTGAGAAATATTTCTGTTACTTGCATAATTACAGAGGCTTTGTGGCCCAGTTGTTGAACAATGACTTGAAGTCAAAACTGGTTTGAATGTTGTAGCTTCAAAAATCCTAGAATCACTTTATGTTGAATGCACAAGTGGGGTTAGATTATTTAAGCTGTCAGATCAATCATAAGGATAGTAAAAAGATTTTTTGAAACCAAAGCAAATTGGTGCTAGCATGCACAATGAAAATGGGTCTTTTCTAGATTTCTTTGTGAAGACCAACAATAATTTTAAAATAATTTTCGACAGTGACAAATTAATTTAATGAGTAAATTATGCAAATTATGCCAGTTATGAGTGAGAACACTTTTATTGTAGACAAGAAGTATTATCAGAGTGAATAATATTTGCATCCCAATAAAAACTTTCAATTAATCAACTGGTTACTAGATTATTCTCAAGCTATAATAGGGATGTATTGTAAAGTTAAACGTTGTGTAAGTTTTAGTTTTGAATGTGTTAGAATGAATCCTGATAATTTGAGTCTGTGCTGCTGCATCTGTAGTCCCTTTATCTACGCACATTTCTTGCTCAATCCTAAGCATGACACTCGCCCTTCTCACTTGGTAGCTTTTCACTTTTTTACAGTATTTTATTACGTAAAGGAGCCTGTGGAGGAGTAATGTGCATACAGCAATTTTAAGAAGTGTTGTCCACAAATGTGAAGGCATAAACAGAACGCCACAAGGTTGAACTCTGGTGAAATACAGCTGTTTCGAGAAAGGTTGTCCAACAAAACCATACGCAACAATGCTGAAAGATATTATGGGTAATGGGAGTTCATGTTCGTTGATTGATGCTTTAGGTGTTTCAACGACATAGATAGAAATAGCACATACAAATATATTTATGCCTTCTCTTTTCTTGTTGGTAAACACGGTGAACCTTAATCAATCAACGCCAAACTCTTTCTACCCATAATACCAATCAGCATTGTCGCGAAAGCTTTTACGCTTTTGCGGGACAACCTTTGTGGAAACAGCTGTATACAATACCTGAGAAACACTACATGTACTTGTATACATTCTCATTTATCTCTGGTCGGGGTGGTATGCAAAATTTCATATTTGCTGGATTTTGTTTTTTTGTTGTGAGATTTTGAAGTTTACTCAACTGGCAATATGATGTTTGACTAAAAGAGAACAACACTTAATGTTGAACCCAATATTCCAACTTTGCCTTACATGGACTACCCAGTGGATTTAAATCTTTTCACTTGTTATCTTGTCTTCTTACAGTCAGCTCCTTTAATTATAAAAATCTATGACACCCAAAAAAATCGATTTCTTGGGATTTGGTATAAAAGTATCTTAATATCTACTGTGGCCAATCTTATAGCTCCCGACATTACTAAAGGTTCTTATCTTTTTGAGAAAGTAAGCCCACCAGTAGAATTGAAAAACATGTTATCACCTGATCATTTTTGGGGTCATAAGCGGTACTTTCCATCCACTTACAGGTGATATTGACACAGAATCCTTTCCATTTAAACAGCCGCCAGGATAAAGTAAACAGGGTGATTTAACATACAATTAGCTGTAGAAGGAACGGGTGTCTGCAGTGAAAAAAAACTGATTTTATAACACTGAAGCCTTTTCCTTTCGGAACTTTTCGAGAATTGGATATTCTCAGGAGTAATTTTTAGACTTGCTGTCTTGTTCAAAATTCCCAGCCTTTTTTTCGCCCAAACCCACACAAGAACAAGCGGAAGTATCTTGTGTGACGTATCCGTGATGTCAAACAGCGGACGTGACTAAGGACCAAACCAAACAGAACTCGCTTTTTTATGATAAAACCAGAATAATAACACTCGAGAAAGCGGTTTAAGGGACGCAATAGTACTTCCCGTGCCGTGTCTTCAATGAAAACATCCCTTTTCACTGGTCAGGCCAAATGGCGCGTGATTTTGCGCATTTTCATCTAAAATTAGACGAGTCAATGAAATCCGAAATCTGTTACTTTCCTTGAAATATTTTTATTGTTTTCGAATTATTCATACCCTGGTCTATTTAGTTTTCCGCTAACTCGATTTGCTGTATTGTACTTTCTAACAAAACGTTGTCTTAATTTGCCTCGGCTTTTAGCCTAATTGAATTTGGGGGTTTTCTCTGCACTACACGTGCTCCTGTTACGGTGTTGCGTGACTTTCTGGCACGCATCCGCATGGACGCGCTCGATCGTAACAATTTCAAATATTGATGGCAGTCACTACTTTTCATACAACTTGGAAGTCTTTGTTACTGGGGCTTGAAGAAAAAAAAACTATAATCACCTTCACCTCGCAATTTATTCATGTTTTTACCGGAACAACGTGTGAAAATGCAGGCGCGAAACTTGAATTAAGCGAGAAACGAAAACTTGGCCAAACCAGTCTGACGTGGTTAACGTGCACCAAACTAGACCGATGAGTGCCGCACTTTCCTGCATTCCCAGTGGAAGCGTACCACAGAAACTCGTTGTCTTTTGCACTACGTTCTTCTTAGAAGACCGTTCACTGTATCCTTACGAGAGGCAAGGACGTCAAGATCAAGTCAGAAGACAAAGAAATGGAAAAGGTCGACAGCTTGGAAACGAACACGTTTCCACTTGCAGCGCTGTCGTGTACTACAAGCTCAGTGGCGAGTACAGTGATAAAAGAACCCGATTTGGTGACGATTATCGAAGGGTTACCTTTGACGAAAGAACAGATCGAAGAAGAGCAAGATCTTTTGGAGGAAGCTGAGGACGAATGCGAACCAAACGAAAACACTCCTCTCATTCGCTCGAACGAGACGTTTGAGAAAAGTGGTTCGAGCTTCTTCACACACAACAGTAAAAGTTTCACAACAACTTTCACAACAAGTCAAGCAAGTCTATTCATCCCTTCGTTCCAGTTCTCGTTGTACTCTAGTGTAGTGTCAATCTCTAGATCTCTAAATCAACGATCTGTGGCGATCTCAATTCCCGACAGAAGCGGACAAAACAGCGAAAGTTCGAAATCGAAAAGCACAACAATGACTTTGTTCGAAAAGTTATCAGAAGACGGCCAAGCATCAACCATACTCGCTTTGTGGAACATTGTCAACATGATTCTGGCTAGCAGTAGCGTGCTGGCGATGCCTTATGCAGTCTCTCTTGGCGGATTCGCCGCCTTGTTCCTCATTCTAGTGATTGGATTCTTCGACGACATCACATCAGTGCTACTGGTGGACTGCCTCTACGAAATTTCTCCGAAGAGCCGACTTCGCAAACGAGTAAGAGCGAGTTTTGCCGAGATTGCCGCCGACGTTTGGGGACCAATGGGTGGTCGGCTAGTTGATTTCGTCACCGTAGGGCTCTCCTACTGCTGCTGTGTGCTAATGGTGATGATGATGGGAAGGAGTATGATGGATCTTTTTGGTAACCTGGTTGTGCTGTCCATTCAAGAATGGTGCTTGTTGTGTGCGCTAGCCATGCTACCCGTAGTTTTTATCAAGCGACTGTCAGTTATGGCCTGGTTAAGTATGCTAGCAGTCTTAGCAGTACTCATCATAGTTTTTATCCTATTTGGCTTTTATTTAGGAGGATCAAACTCCTGGGCTATGCAAAACATCCCCTCCTTCAATCTAAACAAATTTCCCATAAGTCTGGGCATCATTTTGTTTTCATACTGTGGGCATACAGTATTTCCTGGTATTGAGGGCTCTATGCAGGAACCCAAAAAATACAAAAAGGTCTCCCATGGGGCATTTAGTTCAGTAACAGCAATAAAATTTTTGGTGGGGCTCTTTGGCTGCCTTACCTTTGGAAGTAGCACTCAGTCAATTGCAATCTTAAATCTTAGTTCTTCAAATGGTTCCATCTTAAGTAAAATAGCAACATTCCTGGTCATCGTAAATGTGTACTTTTCATATCCTCTCAACATGTTTGTTGTAAGTGGGACTTTAGATATAGTTCTGTTACCAAAGTTTCCAATCTTCTACAAGGACAAGCGTTATAACTACCTGTGGGCTTTTGCAACACGTACCACTCTAGTCCTTTCCACATTAGGTATTGCTCTGGCAGTCCCTCATTTTGGTCTTCTTATGAGTATATTTGGAAGTTTGTTTGGAGCTTGTATAACTTTGATTTTTCCTTGTCTCTTCCATCTACAACTGAAATGGAATAAATTAAGGTGGAATAGCAAAGTTTTAGAGATGTTTATAGTGTTATTTGGGATAGGTGCAGGCATCTTAGGCTTAATTTATTCTTCTATTGCCCTTAAAGAAGCTTTAAATTGACTTTTTTTCTTTACAAATAGGCAGTTTCTTTCTTATGAGGCACTGTAATCATGGAAATGTTAGATATTAGAAAACAGCCCAAAGAAAGCACACGTGCTGATTGGTTAAAAATCATGTTTGTATAACTCGATGGAGACATATAGTGATGGCGCAAGCAAAGAGAATTCACATTTTGATAATCAAGTTGACAAGTTGTTTTCCATTTTCCCGTTGTGGTGTTTTCTAAAAGAAATAGAAAACATGTACTCCGTGTTTCTATCGAGTTTTACAAACACTCGTGAAAGTTTGGGAGAACTCGAAAAAGCTGTGGAAACACTCCCCTGTGGCTCGTGTTCCCACAGCATTTCTCGTTCTCCCAAACTTCCACTTGTGTTTGTATAACTTGATAGAAACACGGTACATGTTATCTATTTCTTAACTATTTAACATTATTGATTTTATTCAAACTTGTCAACACTGTGAGGGGATTGACTTTTATCGCCCTTGGAGCGTGAAGAGTTCCAGTTGACTTGATGTTATTGAGTTATGTAAGTTCAGTTATATTAGTTCATTTTGTAGTGAATACAAAATTAATAAAGGTGAAGAAATGCTGACCATCTTGTGAATCTCAATAAATTTACAAGTTTTTGGTATTGATACCTCGGCATTTTGAAAACAAGGTCTGAGATATAAATTATGCTGGAAATAATCAATAAGCGCTGTTTTATTCAGTAGGAAAAAATATAAAATTCATGAGATTCTTTAAGGTCAATCTCAGTGAATATCAGCATTTCTACATCTAGAAATTTTATATGCAAAAGAAGTTGTGCATACGAGTTTAGAAGATGATTATGAAGAATGGCTTGCTTACTTCAGACAGTACAGGAGACTGTTACATTTGTATGCTAGCTGTGAAATTTGTGCCATTTTTAATTTATTGTAACATCCATTGTAAATGTAAAAGGTGCTGCACAACCCTTTTTGGCTCAAGAAAAATAATTTTGTCGTAAAGTCTTTGTGGAGATGTTGATGGTCAATCAATATTTCACCTAGTTTGCTTAATCCCCACAGCTTGCCAGCGACTGAACAAATAATTATGTTTCTTTTGAATGCAAATATTGGATCAAGAATATTTTTGGGCATTTGAAGGGTTCTTTTAGCATTATCAATGGATATGACTTTGAACCAGATTTGAACTGGGTCAGAAAAACTAGAGAAATGTATATTACTTTGATGTAATGATAGATTATGTTTCAATGTTTGAAAATTTAGATCTATTTTTCATTGGATAATATATATTCCCTGTTTGTATAATGAATGTACATAATTAAGCGAGTCATTTTGTTATTAAATTTTTTTATTTTTTGTTGTGTTTTATTGTCTTGTAACATTACATTTCAGTGACTTGTAACCATATTACCAAAAGAAGAGTTTGTTAATCGCAAGTCAGATGTATCCTTCCTCCTAGTTTACCAATTATTAAGCAGCTGTTTGATGCTATTGTTTTGGGATCAATTGATCAAGTAAAGGAAATGCTGGAAACTGTTACAGCACCCACCTTTAAGGTGGCTTACAGCACTTTAGACTTTCCAATCTTGGCAGATTGATTACAGTGGGACGGATGTTGTGGCTGAGAAAATCTTAGCATAAACTAGTAAAACATTATTAGCAAACCCAGTCAGATCCAGTGAAGATGACATAGTTACCACGAAAATATCAAAGATTATTAGTTACAATTAAATTATCAAGGAGTTCAAAGGTATCAAGTTTGCATCTTATGCATATCAATTCAAAATTTGATAATACAAAAAAAAAAGTCACTGTGCCGTTTTTGAATTAACCGCCTAAAGCTGTAATTAAGGGTAGTTTTAGGAGGTCAAACTGTTACTATGGTAACCTATTGTGTCAGGAGAATAAAAACATATTCACCTATGATTGAGCATTTTTTTGATATCCTGATTGAAACATCAAGTAATAAAGAGTGGTTAAAACGACTCGTCAAAATTTAAGCGCTGGCAACTGTTTTGAACCATCTAAAATATGTTAAGTTTGTGGATAAGACATGCCCCTCAATGTGTTCATTGGTAAAAACTTGCTGAAGTTGTGTCATCTACCTATCAATGTCAAGCCCGAGGGTTTAGGGGTCGGGCATAGGTTGGGGATTTTAACATATTTTATAACAAATTATCAAAATCCCCACCCCCAGGAAAAAAAAAAAACTATCAAAAGCATCAGTAACAAATGGTTTTCTTCTCTGAAATTGAAAGATTAAATGCATGATGTCCAATCAAAATCCCCACCCTGGAGATATACATCCCAGTCAAATTCCCATGGGTTGACTGACTTCCCCCCCCCCCCCCCCCCCCCCCCCCCCCCCCCTCTCCTCTT
>Ga0126343_10000466_pt1 | contig 15578 bp, 20 predicted proteins | sample Cyp2metagenome_FD_92531 | JGI IMG/M metagenome (GOLD analysis project Ga0126343, IMG submission 92531) | Coral microbial communities from Lord Howe Island, Old Settlement Bay, Australia - Cyphastrea 2 metagenome | ecosystem: Host-associated > Invertebrates > Cnidaria > Coral ... | reverse complement strand
GTAACCTTATATGTAAGGTCGTAACGGTAACCGCTTTTGTCGAGTGCCTCTTGATATGCGTGTTTAGCGTTGTCGAAGCATTCTTTGTCAGAGGAAATTTCAGATAGCCGTTTGTTGATGGATATATATATATATATATATAAGTTAGATATTTTTGATATACTGTTTGATGAATTTCTCATTTTTAATTGTATCATGTATATTGAACACTTTTAATAAATCATAATACGACTTCCCCTTATTCATTTCATTCAAAAGGTATAAACAGAAGTATCCACATGTGGATGTATTTATATTTTGAATTTGATTATTTTGGTGAAGCAGAGTCGAATTCTTTCTTTTCGCATGATTTACGAGCTCTTGAAAAGGAGGCATACCGAAACTATCAAAATAATTGATAATGTTGTCTTTTACATAAGTTGCTACCCAATGGCTTCCACTCATATATGACGGTTCAAGATTGTAAATGAATAATGCTTGGCTATGGTTATGTGGAACTCTTTCATCCCTTGATAGAACATCATTGATTGGGATGTTGAGATATCTGCACCATTTTATCAGATCATGATTGCTTAACGGAATATCTTTATGAAATTTTGGTTTCACAATATTGCTCCCACGAGTGGAATTTGATTGAATGGGCTGTTTGGTCCTAATAGTAGACCTTTTCCCTTTCTCTTTTTGGTTTTTTTTTACCCATACCGACTTTGTTCCATGTTCCTATATATGGTGGTGGATTATACATACCCATTCTCGGGGTCCCTCTTCCGCCTTGTGGTGGTTGGGGAGGTAATCCAATCTTGGGGGCTCCTCTTCCGGTCAAAGCCTTTAGTACCATTGGAATCCCGGTACTGGCGAGTAAAGTTCCAAGGAAACCACCTGATTGTGTTTTTGTTGGTTTTACAACAACACCCGAACCCGATTGAAGGGCATTCAATATATCTTTCTTTTGTTTCGCGGATAGAAGATGTTTATTTGCGATTAGTTTGTCAATTTTGTTTTGTGGTATAAGGAAACCTCCTGTCTTCACTCCTTTTCCAGCTATTTTCTTGACAAGTTGGCTTGCGCCTGCACTGGTGGCCCCTGCTAAAGCTGACAATCCTATGGTTTTCGCAATAGTTGGTCCAAATACACGGCCGAGGGATAGAATAGAAGTCAATAAATTACCACCGACTTGTTTTCTGATATTGGTCTTGGACAGCTTAATATCCATACCTTTGCTCTCTTTCCGATTCTTCTCCAATCTCTTCTTTACCGTCGCTGGAACGTACAGAGTGTCATTTCCACGAAGGGAGTCATTTGTGAGTCTGATTACAACTGTTTCTTTTTTACGATAAGCGTCACTCAGATTCTTCTTCTGATTTTCTGATAGTTTTACATTTATTTCAAAAAGCTGAGTCATTTTTTTGTTTATAATATATGTTATATAATTTTCTGATTATAAAACATATACGAAATGAGGAATATATTATTACTGTTGAACTTTTTATACTATAACCATTTCATTTCCCACCTTGTCGATGACGACAGTCTCTTCGTATAGGACGATGGCATGGACATTGAAATTTGCAGTACTGTTGACGCTCAGTTTGTACCTGAATATTAACTGCTTTGGGTCTCTTGTTACTTTCTCCGATTGAAACGACAAATCAAAGTATATGAGAGAATAAAGAGAGTTGTAATTCGATATGTTGAGCTGTGTACCGCTGTTGTAATTATTCTTTCTCATACCATAGGGCATCAAATCGTTGAAGAACCTTACTTTTGATTCTGAATCGTATTCGGTTTCTGGGTAGAACACTCCATTCCCATATTCCAATCTGCACGTTGTCAGATGACTGTTGTCATCAGCTGCATTCAGTTTATAAGTGTCAAAGTGGTACGGATTCGCATCTTCATTGTTTGTTTTAGCTCGTTGAAGATATACAAAGATAGCCTTAACATTATCAATACTTGAGGAGATCTGGAAGAATCCACTGCTCCGTGTTGGTGCAGAAACCTCATACATTTCTCTGTTATACGTCCAAGATTTCTTCGACAAAAAGGATTCGACAAACTTATCGTATAGGCTGTCCTTTGGTATCAATTTGGGGGCCCATAGTAAGAATCTATTAACAACCACTCGACCAGCAGCTGCTGCGGCGGTCTTATATATTAATTCATCGTCATTCTGTAACTCTATATTGAACTGGAGTTGCATTGGGACCAACATTCTCTCATACAGCTCTTCAAAGAAACTGTAACGATTAAGAGGTATGATTACATTGATATCTTTGGCGGCATTTTCACCATCACCACCTTCACCAATTCTTTTCGTCAAAATTCGTCTTGCCTCAAATCCACTATTTCCAGCAGCGGTCATGTCAGCCAAATTCGCCACATCCAGATACCAAAAACTATCTTTAGGTACCGAGCGACTAAAATCATCACTATATTCCAGGAGATTCTTGACAAACGTAACTTTATGGAGATTATTAGTATCGTACACAATCTTACCAGCACTCTTTATCATAATGTGGCTGATCAGCGAATGGGCTCCATTGATAACTGTTGAACGTGTTGCATTTGGAACGCCTGATCCATCAGCCAACACTTGCAACTGGAATTGCACTTCGAAATAAGCATTGTACCAATCGTAGAATGAAGACCGGTCATTAATCGTGAACTTGTACCCAGATTTTTGTTGGTGTTGACCGTTAGTTGGGATCCGAATGACATCATCTAGTTGATATCGAACCAACTCATTTCTCTGTAAATATTCACTTGTTCTAAAAGCCATTATATTATTATATTACATAATTTTTACTCTACCTCCTTCCTTTCAAACCTGATCCTGATAGCAATCTATCGATGATCATATCTGTACTTTCTTCTTGCTGTTTAATGGGTGGAACTATATTAGCTCTTTGTCCTGCATCACCAATTCTCATATTCCTGAGCTTTTCCATTATCAAGTCTCCCGACTTCTTGGATGTCTTTTTATTTACCCTTTCGCTTAAATGTGAAACACCCGATTTTAATGCCTTCTTACCTGATTGCTTAGCAAACTTTTTTACAACAGATGACGCAACACTCTTCATCGGTTTGAAAATATTATCAACGATAATCCCGGACCCAACGTGTTTATCTACAAAAATACCAAGCTTTGGATGATAAACTCTCATGAATTCAAATGGTTTCATTATATTGATATGTTATATTATTCTACCCTTTTCAAAATTAATGAAAAAGATGTATCCGCTCCATTCAGGTTGACCAATCTCCTTTTTCCATCTGTAATGTAAATCCTGATACTACATATATTATTCTTATTGGTGGGATTATACGTTACTCTTTTTGTTTCGATGGTAAAAGAGTAACTGGCTCGAAGCACGCTGGTTGAGAAGGAATAAATGATGTCTGTATCTTGACCATCTACAAGTGATTCATTGATTAGGTCGCAATGAATATTAAGCATGTCAGTATGTTGACTTAGATTAGGCACCTTTGGTCCTATATTCTGTTCATGTTTCAATATTTCTTTATTAAACCCGATCAGGTCATTGAAATTACTTGCTGTTAAATCAAGTTGGTAATTCTTAGCTAATGTAGTCGTGACCCTAAATGTTGTATCATCGAATTCAAGAGTGATAGGATGCTCATTCGGAGTATTACCATTCTTGACAATCTTCGTTATATCTTTGATATATGTATTGAATTTTTCTTAAGTCCAGGCTCCAGCTGGGAAAGTGATGTTATGAAATGTCGAACCATTATTAGAGCTGTACTTGATTAATTGATTAGCATATGAGGGATTCACTTTGTACCATGTGAATGACATGTTCATGATTCTATTAAGACCCACTTCATACTCGGAATTTCTGTCTAATATTATGGGTCTGTTGAATTTGGTTATAAAATTCTGAGGAGTGTTGTTTTCTTGATCTTTGACAGTGTACGACGATAAAACAATCTCACGATACATCTATATTATATATTTATAAAATTATACTTTAAAATATTTTTTATACAATTTATTATACTGCGGTTTATTGATCGTTGACATTCTCAATAATGTGTCCAGTATATTAACTCCCGTATTTCTCATCTTAATTGATGTGTTTCCAGCAATAACCTCTCCAATAATCAATTCTAATTTATTGAGAAGCTGCTTTGGATCATTGAAATATATAACATTACCGCCTCTCTGTTTTCTTCTTCGGCCTTTGATCCCAAAACCTGTTTTCAGTTTAGTATCATGATGTTTTATGTATTCATTCAATGCAGCTCTAGCATTGTCTAACCGTTTGTTCATAACCTGCCTATCAGCTGCTGATATAGCCCCCTTGTTGTAATCTTTTGTAACTTTTGACTTATAACCTCCAAGTTGTTTCCTCTTAAATTCCGCATCCTTTACTATTTTTTAAGATACATTTTTCTTTTATCGGGTGTCATTTCCGGCTGATTAAGAGTCATATCAACACTCTCATAGTTCGTAATACCAATAGCATCCAAAATCTCATTATTCATATCTTTATCATCTATTGCATAATCAACTTCTTCATCGTCATCGTATTCAGGTGGCAGCTCCTGAGGATCTTGGGGGAAATATTGGGGATCGACATAAATCTTCTTCTCTCCTTCCATAAGATCTTGTAAAGTTTCTTCATATGTTGGTGGTTTTGGTACTAGTTGTTTTTCTTGCTGTGGTGGTACCTCGTCACCAAACAGATCATCAAGACCCATGTCTTCAACTTCGTCCTCGATATCAATGCCGTAATTCGGAACTTCCCCTCTCTTCCGTGGTCTTCTCTTTTGAGGCATCCTTAAATTCGAATCACTTTCAATTACCTCATCTAATTTACTTGTCACTGGTTTGAATACCTTCGCAAATGAATCTTGGCTTGTCTCCTGACCGATTTTATGTTGTGTGATTAAATCATGGACATAATTGATTCTATTCCCTAATTTAGTTTTACTCTTTGCGAGTTCTTTCCATTTGAGTAAACTCATATATTGTTATACTATTATGTTACATAAAAATGACAAATCATATATAAAAATAACGTTTATCACCATGTTGAACACCGTGTTGAACACTATGTTGAACACTATGTTATATTGAATTAATATACCAATATAATATAATATAATATAATGAGAATACCGAATTATGATGTTGAAGACGATGCAGTCTCAAACTTTAAACAACTATATGATTTCATGCCTCATCAATGTTTTCGGATGCTGATTTGCGGTCCAAGCGGTTCAGGTAAAACAAACACATTGATGCATATGATCTACAATATGCTGTATTTTGATACAGTTTATCTCTATGCTAAGAACTTAGAGCAGTCTAAGTACAAGAATCTTATGGATGTCTTCCAGCCGATAAGCGATGAAGTCGGTTATGATGTTATTGAAGCAAGTAATGATGAAATTATTCCAGTTCAAGATCTTGACTCTGACTCACAGAAAATTGTCATCTTCGACGATTTTGTATGTGATAAAAACCAAAAACCATTAATCGACTATTTTATACGAGGTCGTCATAAAAATTGTAGTGTGATTTATCTGAGTCAAAGTTACTATAAGACACCAAAAGACATAGGATTGAACTGTTCACATTTCTCTGTTTATGAATTCCCAAGTGCCAATGAGAAGAGTTTAATTTGCCGTGAAAACAGTATTCCAAAAGAATCATATGAGAAAGCGACTGAAGAACCATATTCCTTCGTATACATCGATAAACCACAAAAATTTATAACCAAAAATTTCAATGAAAATATATAAACTAATTATATATGAGTTATTCAAACGGACTTTTACATTCATCATCATCATCAAGAAAGACTCCACAACGCGGGTTGCCTGGTGCTGGGTTTGAACTTACAGATGATGGCAATTATGATATTGACGGAAAACGATTGACTGATGTCTCCCAGCCAGTAGATGGTAGAGATGCAGCTACAAAAGCTTATGTTGATGGGAAAACAGGCCATCATACAGGTAATTTATACCATCTTCGGCAGAGTTTTACGTTTTATGACAGTAGTGATACTGAGTTAGCATTAAGCACCGACAATATTACAGGATTGGTATCGGATTACCAACACGGTTACTAAAAAATTGCAAAAGGTGGTGATGAGAGTACTTACAGCTATGTTTCTATAAAGATCAAAAATAATTTACCTAAGTCTACCTATTCCGCTCTATTCTATCTATACGGATACAAAAATAACAGTATAATGACTGGTCTTGATCTTGGCCCTATCCTATATGGTGTTGATGGTACTAATTACAATATTTTAAAGTTGATGATGATGATAATCTCCAGACAAGGAATCATGTGAAAGGTATTATTTGGTTCACGGCCGATGGTGATGGTAGTATGAATATAGAGTTGAGATTCTTTGATAAGTCTATAACATATTTTGTTGTTTTGAGTAGATGTGTGGAGGGTAAAGTGAATTTAGGGTTCAGCACAGATATTTTCAATGTAGCTCATAACAACAGCGGGACATTCTACTTTGAAGACATCAATATGAATAGCAGAAAGATAAAAAACCTCGGTGATCCTGTAGACGATGGTGATGGTACAAATAAGAAATATGTTGACACGGCAAATTCTAAGCAGGATATCGCTATTGCTGATAAAGCCAATAAATCATATGTAGATGGAGAAATAGCAAAAGTAAACATAGATACTACACCGTTACTTCCAAGAAATGGTAGTAGAAGTATGTTCGGTGATTTAGACATGGATGGAAATCATAAACTCTCTGTAGAAAATTTAGTTGATTAAAAGGATGTTGATCCTTATGAATATAGAGTCAAAGATGTGAAAAGCGTTGTTAATAAAGAATATCTGAATGAAAAATTTCTCAAAAAGGTGGACAAAGACGGTACAGAATATTATGATCTCAAACAAATTGTCATAAAAAAAACTCTGCACCTCATGATGATGGATCTTATGATAATGACACTCTGGTCAGTAAAGCTTTTGTAGATGCTGAAATTAGTAAATTACCCAAACCAGATACTAATGTCTTGAAATTAGATGGAAGTAAAAAAATGACTGGTAATCTGAATATGGGTGATCACGCTATTATTGGAATCCGTAGTTCTTCAGCAGATAATGCGGCCCTAACTGTTGGTGGTGCAAAAGCAACTTATTTTCCTTTACTTGGTTTTCGTTCAATGCAAGGCAATCTAAATATGGGTGGATTTGCTATTACAAATATCAAGCCTTTTGTAGAAGAAGACTCTAGTCAAGCAGCCTCTGACGCTCAGAAGAATGAGGTTATCAATTTTGGTTATTTTCACACTGACAGAGGAGAATTAAAACGTTTAATAAATAGCGTATCTTCAGAAGCTTTAAATAGAAAGAATCCAGATCCTATGGAAAACAATATCGATATGGCTAATCATAGCATCATTAATCTCAAAGATCCACAACCATCAGATGCTAGTTATGCAGCTTCTGTTAATTTTGTTAACAATACTGTTAATAGTAGTAATGTAATTATTAATGGTATAATTGATAAGAAAATACAAGAATCTAGATCTATTCAAGCAGTACAGCAAGAAAATGTTTTCGAAAAAGTTATGGTAGATGACCTTTTTATATTAGATGATGATGACATTTATAAAGTAGCTGTTGTGGATAAAGACTTTCACAAAGTTAATCAGCAGAAGTGTCAATTTAAAATAGATTATGATTCGGACATTGGATATTATTCAACACGGTTAAGTGTTAATGTTGTTTATTTACCAATAGGTTATTACACCATTGTCTTTGAAATGTATTTTTCAAATAAAATAGATCCGGATAAGATAACTCTCAACGCAAGTAGTGGAACACTTTCGGTGAGTAAAATTAGTACTAAAAATTCTGCTGATCATACTCGGTCGGTGATTAATTTTTACAAGGCTATAATTTATCCAAGTGATGATGAATTAGATATTGATATCGCTTTAAAAAACAGAGCAGGCCAATCTTATGAAGCTGATACTCAAATATTCGTTGTTGTTTATGGTGTCGCTGGTACTCAAAATGATGTAGACGTACGATTATGGGATAGAAATTTTTATATTGACGATAAGAGAATTCATTTTGAAGCACCTATTGATATGGTCAATAAGAATATTGAAAATGTTAATGATTTATCAATAAATAATGAATTAAATATGAACAATAGACAGATAAAAAACTTAGGAGATGGAAATGAAAATGCTGATGCTGTTAATTTTAAACAATTAAATGAAATGGAAACCAATGTTACGAATTATGTTACAGGTGAATTCGGAAAAGTAAATCCAGTCCTTAGCAATAATAGTGATTTAATTAAATTTATCTACAGAAATTTAATAAGAAATGATTCAAAATCATTATTAATAAAAGAGCTCTATTTCCCTGATTCTGTTGAAGGTAGAACTCAAAATAGTTATCCATATCAGACAAACGGTGATAACAAAGGAGATGTCACTTTTTATTTAACCTTTGTACATAAAGCGACTACAAATAATAACATGAGGATAGCTTTAAATTGGGAAGGTCTTTCTCATCATATTTATATTTTTGTTAGTAAAGATAAAGTAGTAGCTTCAATAAATACCATCATTGATGATCCAAGTTTAACATCTTATAGAATTCCAAGTTATTACAGAGGAAAACAATTATATCTTTGGATAACAATTCAAAATGATGTTATTAAAATTTTTTTTAGTGGTCTCTCTAAAGCAATATCTGTAACACATCCTAATCTTGAAAATAATGATGCAAATTTATGGATAATCTATGTGTCAGATTCTCCTTTCACTATTCAGAGAGGTTTAATAACTAAAAATATCTATGATCAGAATAGTGATGCTTACAAAGATGTCCGAGAATATGAAATAAGTGAAGGAACATTCATTGGCCCAAGTTAAATGCGTAGGGTAAAAATATCTACCCATAATATATATGATAAGTGATATAATCGAATATGTTAACTTGTCCTTTGAAAGAACCAAACAAGAGCATCCCAATGTTGATGATGTCATACTAAAGACAGCTTTGGTATATCAATATCTTCATCTCAATAATTTTGATGAAATGATATCAATAGATAAAATCCTCGAACTAAATGACAATGAAATCGGTCTGATCGGTCCTGGAAATGGATGCCTCACATGGATCCTTGAAAGAATATTCCATCAGTCAGACATATTACACTCACACAGCATTCTACATGATGCTTTTGGTCGATTCTATGTTCATCATTCAAAAGACCGAGGATACACATATGTCTTACACAAAAACAAAACACCAAACTGGGTAAAAAGATCTCCATTATGTGGTCAGATATCCGGATTAATATATTGTTCATCAAAACGGATAACAATATAAAAAATATATAAACCAATATATATGAAAGAGCCACTAAAACCCATATACACGTTGAATGGTATCATTCATAATAAAGGACCACCAAAAAGCATATTCAACTGGAATCACATTTCAGATGAACTATCAAATGCACAAATCGAAGAATTAAAATCTTACTAAAAAACATATCACAAAAAGTGTTGGGCTTATAAACAAGCAGTAAAACGTCTAAAAAAATGGAAATTATTGGGGAATTCATTATCCATCATATTTGCATCCGGAGGTTTTGCTTCCAGTATAGCAACTGGCGGCATTAGTTTGTTTGCTATTAGTTCAGTAGCACTTTTAATCCAGGGTTGGATGGAGCATAAAGCCCTTGATCTCAAGATCCAAAATTGTAAATATGCTTACCAAAGCTATCAACATTTGCTAAATGAGATAAAAGATATGTTGAGAAGCGGGAATTTCAATTCATCTCATATTTACAACACAATGAAGAACATTGATGATTATGTGACAGACAACAGTCCTATTGTTGATAAGTATTTGATAAAATACGATGAAAAATTTACATACTAATCATTGACTGAATTCTATTACCTATCAATGATTGAACTTTTCCCAATATTGTTTATAATATTTCAATGTCCTCTTCGACTTCGTTACTTGGATATCCTTGTAAGGAAGCCCGAGCATCTCAAATAATTGCTTCATAATAAATTTAATACTGATCATCCGTTTGTGGCCATCATTAACTTCATGGAGAACACAGTCAATCTCAACAAATACTTTGTAGATCTGCTCTCTTTGGTGGCAAGTCAATTGGATATTATTCTCACTGGATATACTATCTAACACATTCTCAATATGTTTTTTCCGATGATAAACCGATTTATGTCGAATCTTGTGCATATTGTTATGGAAGTCAAAGTACTCTTTGGCATAATCACAACCATGAACTAAACCACAATTCATACATGTATTCATACCATTTACAGTTTCCATATCCTGTTCACTACAACATGACTCAACCACTTTAACAACTTCTACTAATTGTTGATCACAGAAAGGACATGTCGACTCTTCCATATTCTTCAATTCATCGTGGATTACAGAATTACAATTCATTCTATACTATTATATTAGATATCACTTTTATACCACAAAGTTCATCACACAACAACATACATCAACTATGAGTTCGCTTCGATGACAAGCGGTTATCCATGTTGTAGAAAAGGGTGAATGTGTTTCTTACGCGTAAGAAATATTTCGATGACATCCATGTTGCAGAATAGGGTGAATGTTTTTCTTACGCGTAAGAAATATTCTAAAACAACAAGATATGCGATGACTCATTTCCAGTTTTTCTTACGCGTAAGAAATAAAGTGAAACAATAGGATATGCGATGACCCATTTCAGCGGGGAATCCCCGAATATAACATCTGGTTTTCCGTGTTTGGTTAATTGTTGGAGAAAAGGGTGAATGTGTTTCTTACGCGTAAGAAATAAAGTAACAACAATTCATTGTGGAAGAAGAGCAGGTGGTCTGATGCATCAGGCAAAATTTACATACCCACTTTAATCATGAACAACAAACGTTTCACAGAATTTTCAAAGTCTTCAAGTCTTTTTTCCAACTTTTTTTATTGACATTTCATCTATGTTGAAATTTTTTTGCTTGACAATACATTTCATGTTGTTTCAAATCATTTTCATCCATCGCGTCTGAATAGTCTTTTATTTCTTTTAACAATTCTTCCATTTCGTCTATTTTATTTTTTATCATTTTGATCTCTTCTGATACTACACCGATTAATCCATCCATTTGTTTTTTCATCCACACATTTGATGATGATTTTTTTGCATTCTCCATTTTTATATTATATATTTAGAAATATTATTTTAAATGGAAATCACATGCGTTTATTCTGTCTATATGATTTTGATTTATACCCTTGGGATGGTTATCTCTTAGCAACATTACATGACACACAGGCTAGTTTACAGTTTGATTTTATATGGGGTTTATTGTTGTCTATCCTGTCGGCTGTAATATTGCTCGTTACCTTGTTGTCTTCAAGAATAGAAACCTCCAATGACACATTACATAATGGACACTTTTTATTAGTCCTATGTTGTAGTTCAAACCATTCAGGGTCGATATAATCATCGCTATTGTGTTGTCTACCATTTTTTTATCCTGTTGCTTATATCCCTGTATTTTTTTATTGAAATAGAGCCTCACCCATGATCTTTTCAATGACATAACTTCCTCTTTTGAATGCTCATATATTTGTACATTGTTTAGATCAGTGCTTCGTGTCAATGCTGTCCAAATAAAATATCTATCAACATATGGAGTATTACAATCGAAGATAGTTATTTTATTATCGATGCTCAATCCTTGGACGCTATCACATGTATTAGCATATGGCATTTTGAAATGTTTATTGAACACCTTGTATGTGAGTGATATATCAATATCGTCCAATTGTTCGTGAATGATGATCTCGTTCTTCTTAATCGATTTGATAGTGTAATGGCAGTTGACATATAATCGGATGTTTTTTGATTTGTAATGAGATTTACATACTACCTCCATCCCCTCGTAAAATCCATCTTTCTTTATTATGTTCTTAGACACATGTTTATTGACCTGGTCACATCTAAAATTGAATAGACATATATTGTTTGTGGTATCAACATCTTTCATTTTATTTATGATTTTCATACCATGTTTCTTGAATATCTCGATTGGATTTTTAGTGATGTTTAGAATGTCTTCTTTCAACTTAATTAATCTCACCTTGTCTTTGTCGTGTTTTAATCTTTTGTTTATCTTTAGTGTTATTTGATCTGGAAACATTTGACTGACACAAAATAACTGATACTCATTTTGATTATCGACATTGTTACATCCAAAGTTAAATGGTTTTCTTTGATCTATATCTCCGGTGCAAAGGTATCGTTTGTCATTATTTTGTTCCATGTACATTTGGATAGAATATAGTTGGTGAGGATTATATAGTAACATCTCATCGAATACTATACAGTGATAAGAACTTGTGTCATATTTCTTGAACTTCATGTGTTCATCTATACCTTGTCCCAATAATCTGTTTAATGCGACTGCGTCGTATCCACTCTTCCTCAGATCTTGACATAGTTTGTTATACGGTGATACAAATAAAGGATTCTCATAATTTTTACAAGCCGATGTCTTTCCAACTCCTGGTAAGATACCCTTGACGAAGATATTTTTATCTTTCATGATGCTCAATAACTCTTGATTATCATACTCGTTGTTTATATTATGCTCTCTGACATTTGTTCTGTGTATTTTTGGCAACTCATTGTCAATACATTTGATCTCTGAATTTATCAGGAGTTTATTTCTTTCAATTTTGTGATTACCTATTTTGTCAGATAAGTCGAATATCCCCCTTACCGCCTTGACATTTTTTGGAGTAGCAGCTATCATCATCGAATCTGTTTTAATTCCAAATACTTTTATTTAAGTCAGTTGGTAATTTGCTGTTGAATACATTTTTGACGAGAGAACGACTATTAGATGGGACCAGGTTTGATGGTTTTTTGTAATACATCACGATAAATTTTTCATTGATTCTGTTTAATTTGTATCCATAACATCTGGAATATGTACCTGAGAATAATATTGGGTTAGCAGATTGAGAGTCAACTTTCACTATATACTGTGTATAGTCCTCAATTTTGTGATTGTCATATTCTTGCCATGTATCAAAGTAGTTGAAGACTGGATAATATTCTATGCTCATAAAATCAGATGTATAGGCCTTTCTTGAGTCAATCCTCATGAGCGGTTGGGAGATGTGTTCGACAAAGTATCCTGACTTTGGTCCAATTGGTAAGAGATTTTCAATGTTCATAGTTTGTTTATTGTATGTGGACATATGTTCGTGGCATATTAAACCATTGTAAAATGTGTCATCAATAGTATGATATAACTCGAAGTCATCTTTATTGATCCAAACATAGGTATCATTTGCTTTTCTGTCAGATAACGTAATATTGAATAACACATTATTATATTTTACTAAGAGAGACGTGATTTTACCACTCATCATTTTTATTTCTGGTGTGTATCCAAGATTATTTATGATCCCAAATAACAATGTGTCGAGATAATCATTATACACAATCGAGACAATGCGGAGATCCTCTATACAGTCTGTATTATATGATTTTATGAAATCAATGACCCCATCTATGGTATTTACGAATGTCGAACATTCTTTGTTGATTGATTGTTGTCTTATGTTATATCTGTCGGATACAGTCAATGAGTTCACTTCATTATTGAGATTATCATCTGAGATGGGGTTTGCCTAATGTAGTTGTTCAAATTCCTTTACATTTTCGTTGATTTCGTAGCAATGGTTGTTTAATATAATATATGAACAAATTAGATGGATTAAGATGTTTGTTTCTTTTTTCAGGTTTGTATTTGAAAATAGATCCAAATGGACCATACACATGCAAACCCAGATGAAATTTTTTGAAGAAGGCTAATGATTTATTAATGGTAGACCGATATTTTCATTTTTATACTCAATTCCACGCAAGTCACAAAGAGTCTCTGTTGTTAAATCAAACCTATATTTCTTGTATTGTAGAGATGCTTTTTCAAAAGCTTTTTGGAACCGTTTGATGATTAATTTGACAAAACTTGAGTTGTCTTCCATATTCCTCACTCTTTTATCTTGATTGATATTTATATATCGACTAAAAACTCCATGCTCTTCTCTGGACGTGAATAAATCTTCATTAAGCAAATCAACACTCTCAGCTTTGTTGTCTATGTCGGTCAGTGAATCAATAATAATACAGTTAATATAGTCTGTGTTGAACATTTTGAAATCTTCGGATGTATCAAGAAATTTGACGACTCTATTGAAGTCATTATCATTGTAATCGTAAATACGCTTTCCAATGAATCTGTTGGCATGCCGTCTACTAATCCTATCTATAATCAAGTATCGACGGAATCTCATGATATAAGGCTTCCCAAGATGATCTCTAAATGCTATCTTTCTGTCTCTGGGAATATCTTCTTCGTTCTCAAATCTCTGAAAAATGAGAACATCTGCTGTTTGTTTTTGTTGGACTTGTTGTTGCTTTTTGATCAATTGTTTGGTATAAAATTTACGGACCTTTTCCATTTTCCTCTCTTGTTTGATATCAGCTATTGTTTGTTTGAAGCTGTCTCTTTGAGCTTTTTTAATAGCTTTTGTCATTCTTGATTTCACAACTTTATCAATTACTTTTTCTCTTGTCTTCTTATTAAGAAGGTCATTCCAAATATAACCTAATTTTTTCGCATCATTGAGGTATCGTGTTGACAGCTTTTTAAAAGGGTGTATAGACTCTTTTTTTGCTGTTAGTTTGAATGCTCTTTGACGTCGATCCAAACTTACAATTGGGTTCCATGTTGTATTGCTCATATTATTAGTTAAGGTATTGTTTTTCCATTCTATATTATATCTATATGTTTTTTTTATCTTTAAGTGTCTTATAGTGCGTTTAAAAATATCAATAGCCAGAAATAATAAATTTTTGGCTATAGTTTAAATACAATTTTTAAACATTTTCATTCATGACTTGAGCATTTCTGATGTGTTTTTTCGACTTGAGATGGGTCCATTTTCCAGCCAGGGAATAATCCCTATTTCCACATGCAGGACAAAGCCATTCTTTGTTTAACATATACTTAGTCTTAGTCAGTCTACCAGCTTCATTTCTTTCTTCTTTAGTGGAATATTTTCTTGGTCTTCCCATTATATAATTACTATATATATATATATTTTTTTTTGAGTATCTTCATAGTGCGTTTAAAATTTTAATAAAGAAGTTTGATTTCAGGACAGAAAATCCAAGGGGTATATAAGGGAAAGAGAAAAGATGCAATACAGAGGGGAAAGAGAACAATGGATGTGGGGTGGGAGAGAGTGGGGAAGCCCATAAACATCGCATCTCTGAGTTTGGTTTGTAAATTTGATCAAGAAGTTTGATTCAGCCGACTGAATAAGCTGACTGAATTTAAAATTTTGATTTTTGATTTTGATTTTGATTTTTGATTTCAGGACAGATTTTCAGAAATGGATTTTTTGGTGGTTTTTACGGTAAAAAGTGAAGCACGGTACAATATGAGTCCAGGTCCCCAGTAACTCATTTTGCCAGCCAACC
>Ga0126343_10000465_pt1 | contig 15579 bp, 11 predicted proteins | sample Cyp2metagenome_FD_92531 | JGI IMG/M metagenome (GOLD analysis project Ga0126343, IMG submission 92531) | Coral microbial communities from Lord Howe Island, Old Settlement Bay, Australia - Cyphastrea 2 metagenome | ecosystem: Host-associated > Invertebrates > Cnidaria > Coral ... | reverse complement strand
GCCACCTTAAATTTTTGAAAATTTAAGGTGGCTCTGAACCCCATGTACAGAATTTTTTTAAACTTTGCCAAAAGTTGCATCTTATCATCCTTATCAAATGTTAACAATATAAAAAAATTCCACTGTGCCGTTTTTGAAATACAGGCGCTTAAAGCTGAAATTAAGGGTGATTTTAGCAGGTTATAGTGTTGCAATGGTAACCTATTACGTCACATAATGATACTACCGTGTTCACCGGTGATTGGGCAGTTTGTTGATACCATGATTATAGCATCCATTGATAAAGAGTGGTAATAATGGACCATCAAAATCTAAGTCTTGGATAGTGCTGGAAACTTTTTTGAGCCGCCTTTAAGTTGACAAGCGAACAGTCCAAGATTGTTACAACCTACTGTCAAAAGAGTTGAGAAATAAGTTGAAAAGAGAGGAAAAAGAAAGTGGAATCGAAACTGATTTGACCGAAGTTGAAATGGCACTCGAGGAACTGATTGAGAAAGACGATGCAGCGGAGACTGAGAAGAGAGTTCTTGAGAACCAGAAGAAAGTCAAGGACAGTCAAGACAGGGAAAATGCCGAGTGTTCGAAAAGCTATGGAGAGACTTGGACAAACGCAGAAAAGGAAGGCAGATAGGGGTGAAAGCAAAGGAAAAAGAGAAAAAAAGATCAAGCGGTAGTGACACACCGAACTTTTTTAGAGAAAAAAATGAACAAGTACAGGAAATGCAAAAACAGGAGTTGGAGACAACAGCTTGAGGTGTACCCGCTTGAGGTGTACCCGCTTTGTTTCAATGGCGGGTCAATGGCAAAGAAATTTCAAAGAAATTTCAACTTAATGGTGTGTTTTAAAGTGATAATCTTGAAAACTCGGATCACAACCATTTTAAGTTAAAGATGTTGTAAATTCAAACGAAAAAGAAGGTACAACAAACGAAATTTCGCTTTCTTTAGACTTGATAAATGTGAAAGATAGCAACAACTTCTATGTTGGTGTTTCGAAACCGTGATTGTTTGTCCTTGTTTGCACAGTTGTACAGCTCTACTGGAACTTCAAACTCTATTGTTTGTATTTTTTCCGAAATCTGCGTTTCCAAATTGGGGGTGCGGCTTATCTAAGGATGTGGCTTAAACACAGACGTTTACGGTCCTCGATTTTATTATTTTACTTTCACTTGATAATGACGTTCTGGAAACGTCGAAACATCGTGCTATGCTTTGTAATATTTAATCGCAGATTTTTATTGTCAAATACATTATTTATTATCCCTTTCATATCAAACAGCCTGTTTATTTCATCCTACTTTGTCATCGAAAACCACTTTGAGCTTTTTTGACGGACATTAAATTGGTATTAAGATGGAAAATTTATTGTCATTGAGATTTTCCTACATTCTGTGGATATGTTGTGTTGCTAAATAAAGAATTTCATATTCTCTGTTTTTGCTGTCGGTTTGAATTATGCAGTTTGTACAAGTGTAGTTGTATTGCGTTTTTCCAAATCAGTTGTCATGAATAACAAAATGGAGCATGGACCTGGTTCTGGTGATATCCCTGGAAAACGGGGAAATAAGATGGCCAAAAAACCCTAAGTGCCAGGTGCTGTCGATCAGCCTAAACAGAACATAAGGAAAACACTGTTTGGGAGAGGCAACCCAATAGTGAGTACTGGAAGAACAAGAAAAACCAAAAGTGTGGTGTTCTGAGGAGGCTCTCATACAGTACATCAGGTTATACCCGGATAGTGCTGCAGCAAACGGGTGGCACATCACCAAAGACGAACGGTTTTGGGAATGATGTGCAACTGTTATTGCAGAAGCAAGTAATTTGCCTACGAGTTCAGGTACGGGAGAGTGAAGACTGTGCCCTTTGCTTCTAAAATTATTAATTATTGGAGGAATGTAAAAGATGATAGCCTACAGTTAAACCTTGAAAAAGCAACCACCACCCTCCACTCCGTTAAATGAAAAAAAGGAAAAGGTAACAGGGAGATTACTCCCCAATGAGATAATAATAAATAAAAATATATGCCAAAAGATTAAGCTGCATTTCACTGTGTGTGAAATTACCAGATGATTTCAAACACCTAACCCTTTAGACACTGCCCAAATGGTGTCGGCATTTGAATATTAAAACTTATACATCTTAAGCCTCAAATTTACGTTAAAATCCTTTTCCCATTTACGTGAAACTAAGAATGTATAGTGTTGTTATTCAAAGTTTGGTGCCATTTATGCAAAGTGTCTATAGTGCTGTTTCCAATGCGTTTGAGAGTGTGCAACACATGAATTTACTTTTTTCTTTCATTTGAATAGGATCCTCATGCAGTTCACAAGTAACCAAACACCTCAAGAAAGCCTATCCCTTATAATGTGATGCAGAGGATGCCTATGGGGTGGACTACTTTCAGATGCCTCCTGTCACCAGCACTCCACTGACACCCAAATACTCGCAGCAACAGGACCAGCCACTCTCACCAATCTTCGGTCATTCTCCATCTGTGAAATCATGCCTTGAAGGAAATAATTGTATTGGAGACATTGTAGTGAAATTGGTAGTGGTGTTCAAGACCGCAATGAAAAAGCGAATGCAGTTAGAACTAATCACCTACCTGTTAAAGGTGTTTATTGAGAACACATGTGGACTGACCTTGCCACATTAATTTTTATTCCTGGTGATATTATTGAGAAGTGGCATCTGGTTTTAACACCCTGTATTGTAATGGAAAGAAGAATCTGTTGTACATTTTTTCAAAGATCCTCTCCGAAGATAAGCTAAAACTTGACCAAATGCCCTTTGGATTATTTCATTATTATAACTTAAGGTTCTTCCATGCAGATCAGCTGTGAAACTGGAAATGGAACAACAATATGCAGTCTGCCAAGAAACTATGCTGGCACATTTTGGTCACGAGTGGATTGCTTTGAATAGAGGCCCTATGTGGCAGTACCTTGAGGATGATTGTACTCCTAGCACTGTAAAGGAAACTGTGGCTACTGTTGGTTACGCACCTGTGATAAATAATATTCTTCCTGAATGGCCCTGGCATCAACGATGCTGATCAGCTTATTAAAGCCACGGTACAGGAGTAGGTGAAGATCACATTTATGGCCAATTAATGGTTAGAAAGAGAACACAAGCCACGATAAGACACCACTTTCATTAACCTTTTTCCTGAATGATAATATCTCGTCCAGGATTGTAACTTGGCAGGCTGAACTGCATGGAAAAAGGAAACGTTTTGCTGCAGTACACCATAGAGAATGGACACTAACTGTGTTCAAATGTTATTGTTAAATGAATCCCGTCTAGATTTGAAAGGGAATTGAGATTGGGGGGAATGACCACACCCTTATCAGTCCATAGCAATTTCACTTTTGGAAATGTGCAAAACAATAGTGTGACGTCACAACATTGTGGCTTTGAATTCTTCCAAGGGAACTCTAGCAGAATTTTTTAATTTGCAGTTTTTTCAGTCTTCCCACTTTCCTTTCCCCACCTTTCATTAACACAACAACTAAGGCATCAAAATCATGTACAAGATTGTGAAATATGGTGGCAGAATGCACGTAGAGGCAATATTTACTTTCAATACACATGGAGGGAAAGTTTTTTCAAGTTTGGTAGTTAGTACAACCCACCGTGATGGCCGTTGCTATCAGCGAAATGTTTATTTGCTTAAAAATTGGGGCCAAATCCTTCAGAGATGGAAGTCAGGACATTTGAAGGATAAAGAAAGTAATTTGAAACCATTGGCTTCTAAGGCTGAAAATATCCAGAAGCAAGCTCTTTTAAACTTGAACTTTACAAAAGGCCACTCAGTGAACAAATTGAGTAAATTTGTCGGCTCTTTGCACTGCTTCTCTTTGTTTTTTGTTTCATACTCTTTTGTAGCCTGCCAAGGTTATTTTTTATCTAAATCACCTGGGAAAAGTTCAAAAAAGATGTTCCCATTCAATTTTCAACTCTCAGGCAACAATCCTGAATGTTTAAACGAAACGTTTGTTAGCGTTCAGTTTTTTTTTTTTTCCTGTTGCTATGGGTGACTGCCCCTTACTTTGCTCAGTCAAGCAATGAAGTGAGGTGACAAAAAAATTTTAATTAGTTCTGAGCTGAATTTCTAGTGAAAAAACATTCTTGACAAGCACTTTTTCCCATCAAAGCTGGAAATGGGTTAAAGGAAGAGCACCTGTAATTCAGGGAATTGTACGTCAATTTAGTCATAGCAAAACGCCCACCATCACAAAGGCTGTTGCCGAAGAACATCTGTACACTCTCAATACCACAAACTCACGTCCCCATTCAGTTTTGCTGAAAATGTCATTTCCTATTCTCTCCTTTTTCCTTTCCTTTTCTCAGTAGAAAAATGCACACAGGCTGGGGTTTCTCAACAAGGAAGTCATGGCTTGTCAACATGACCTTTAAATTACTTAGAGATGTTCTTGTAGCTTTTGACAATGACCAGACTGTCCAGACACAATGGACAATTTGAGTTTATAACAAGGGTAAGGTTGCTATTCTTACAAGTGTGCCATGCCGAACTTGACCTGAATGGAAACCTCCAGAGGAAAGCAGCTCTGTCTACCAGTTAACTATTCATTTACATCATCAATTGGTTGCAATGTATTATTTTAATTCCAACCATGCACCAGATAAACGTCTAGGATTTTTTCAATTCAATTTTTTGTTTGTGTGCAGAATTTATTTGCCTCTAAGCAGTGTGCATTTTCCTTCACAGTTTAAATGCACAAGCAAATTAAAGTTAAACATTGTGGATCTGCATACCAGTACCTGTATGGAGTTTTAAGAGATGTAAGAGTCAGACTCATAACAAGCACTTTTAAAGAAAGCATTGTAATTGTTGAAAATTGAAAGAGGTCAATAACGTTTGAACTGCATATAAAAATTGAAGATCTTCATTATTAAAATATATTTCAAATGCTTAACTATGCAGGCACTGGATAAGCAAGGTACAGGAATGAAGAGATGACGAGGGAGCAAGAAAGCAACTAGTTGACCAGTACTTAAAACCACATAACATCCAAACCATCTGCAACGAGGTATAACACATATTTGAACGACAATCTTGCGCATTATATTTACACATTAAAGGATTTGTTACTTCCTGTGTATAATACAATGTAAAGGCCTACTCTGGGGCCTTGAGTCACCATAACTTAAGGCAACTTTGGGCGACTTTAACCGAATCAACCAAAATTGGCAGAAAAAAAAATTACGAGTAGCTAAAAACAACAGATCAGTACAATTTCAAATTAAAGTTTATCATGAGTTGAATCCAAAAATACATAAAAGCAAGTCTGTACCGGTAGCTTAAGGCTTGCTCATTGCCTTAAATGTAATGCACATAGCATAATGAGAATCAAGGGCATATTTTTTGTTCACTGAGAAGTCTCGTTTTTGCTACGCCAGCCGACTTTGATGTAGTCTGCTTCAAACATTACCTTGCATTATCTTTTAGCTCTTTGCAATCGCACTGTGTTTCAGGTTCTTTAACCTCCAGAAAGACTTTGAAAATGGACAAACAACAGCGGCAAGTGACACGACCTTAAGGCACCGAAGAACAAAAGCATTTTTATCCACCAAAATGTGGTTTGAGAAATTTGAAGACAATGGCTGACAGTATGCCCAATGAACAGAAAAAACACCTACCATCTTGTTTAAGCAAAGAAGAAGTCTACAGGATACACGAGGAAGAAATTAAGAGGCTTTGCAAAGATGGTAAACATCTAGAGTACAGCCAGTTCTGCAACATGTGGAAGGACAATTTTCAAGATGTTATAATACCAAAGGTAGTATGCTTCAATTGCAGCAAGTGCACGACCATAAGCTACCAAAGAAAAGCAATTTTACCCGCCAAAACGTGGTTTGAGAAATTTGTGAAGACAATGGCTGACAGTAAGCCCAATGAACAGGAAAAAAACCTACCATCTTGTTTAACCAAAGAAAAAGTCTACAGGATGTACACCTATGAGGAAGAAATGAAGAGGCTCCGCAAAGATGGTAGACATCTAGGGTACAGCCAGTTCTGCAACATGTAAAAGAACAATTTTCAAGATGTTGTAATACCAAAGGTAGTATGCTTCAATTTATTTTATTGGACCTGGACCATAAAAAGGATTAGCAAGAAGCAATTGGCTAGACCACGATTAAGGTACATGACTCTTTTAGCAGCCATTCCATATTTGCCAGGTTACAGTAAAAACATGTTGGGAGTCCATTTTTCAGAGAAGCTTCTTTTCTTTAAGCAAAATTAAATCGTGATGTCTCTAAAACCTTTTCATTTCCTTTACATTTTATGATAGACGGTAAAGACAGAAGTATTATAAGCACCTAAACAAAGCAAAAAAATGCCTGACAGATATGTGTCTGTTATTAACGACAGGATGGATTCATCCAAAACTAACATCCCACATTTCAAGGTGAAGTCAAAGGTAAGTTTGATCCAACACAGACTTTGAACATACCTAAAGGAGGCCAAAAGCTGCAGGGTCGTTTCTTAAGATAATCAGGGACCAGGACCATTGTTTTAGAGTACCAGGCAGAGTGATATTAATGTTCAGAAAATTCTTTACAATGGAAATTAACAACTTGAACTATCTCTCACATCAACAACTGGAAGGGGAAACAAGCTGAATTTATGAAAACCCATGTAACCAGTGTTTTGTCAGACAGATATTACTTGGCTTGGACTTTCATTGATTTACTGAGATGGCCCACTGATGCCAATCCTGCCATAAATGTTCTGTTGACGGTGCTTAAGGGTATCGTTGATAAGGTATGTTAAATGATTATTTCCGAGTGCATCAAGTTATTTTCTGACGAGTATGAACACAAAAACTAAAACTTTGACATCTTTACACATTTCTTTATAAGAAGTTGGGAGTCTCCCTGTGGCATTGTATTGGCAGATGGATTGCTTCAGAGACTGCAAAAATATATACAATCTGGGATTCCGTGCCTTCTTGGTCATGGCAGGGGTTTTTGAAATGGTAAGGATATGAATCTTCAGAGGCCCAACATCCCTTGGTCAAACACATATAAAATCCTCAAATGAAGTGTAAATTTTCAACCACCAGTGAACGCGTCAATAACAATTTGAAGCCCCACAAGAATTGATAACGTCCGGTTACAACCTGAATCCATCCACAGTTTACCTCGATAACATTTATGACATGAAGTCCTGGATATGCCCACATGTCGCAACCTTTCAACATCATAGCGCCCCTCACATGTCATGAGAATGAAAAAGATGAAGTGGAAATGGTGGAAATGGCTGGTGGGGAGCGCAAAGAATGGTCGCCCAGGAAGGAACCATTTGTTATCTTGAAAGATATGCCTCCTGGCTATCCTTCCTTGCTCAGGCCAGAAAACACCAAAACTGCGACGCCCCAGGCCACGGAAAGGGCACTGGATCACCTCAAGTCTCGCTTAACTGGCGTTGACATTGAATGGTGGACATCCTTTATTGCCAAAGAAAGAGAGAAAAGGAAGACATGGGAGAAGATGACAGAGGAAGAGTACTTTGAATCCAGGGAATTCTTTGACATCAGCGCCCTCTCCTTCAAGTCTTCGCCCTCAGACCATGACGTCTACGAAGATGAAGAGATCTTGAGGGCTAAAGCAGCCATACTCCCGCAATTAAACAAGGAGCATGGCCCAGTAAAATATAATCGAGAAATGCATGCATGCTATATCGACAAAACTCAGAAGGATAGTGTAGGGGGATATCTTTTCCGACTGACGGCTTACCTTAAATCATCAGCTATCCTATATTAAATTGGTCGGGGGGAGGGGGGTATGGTGGATTGTCTACTTTTGTTTAAGTTATTTAAGTTAACAGTTATTTCAGTGCTGAGCGATAATCTATATTTTTGGCAAGATAAAGAGACTCAAGGACCCCGAGTTGCCGCATGCTCAAAATAGATTTCAGAGAAAGGAGCTGAGCTTGGAGTAGGGAACGAAAATGATCGCACCAAAGAGAAAATTACCAGACGGGACAAGGTATCCTCCAAGCTGCCAAGGAAATACACTGTACTCAAAGAGATCATAATGAAACAGTGGCTAAGCCAGTGTGGGAAAATTTTGGCAAGAATTTCAGGTAAAATGAAAGCCCACTTTCTGGATATATAAACCAAGAAAAAGGTTGATAAAATTTACATGTGGACGGGAGATCAACACACAGCTGGTGAGTTGCCGTGTCTTCTTTAATATGCTTTATAGAAAAGAAAAACTGAAAAAGCAGGATTACAGGTTGTGCTGTCCGCAACCCAATTATTTGGAGTTGTGTGGCTTAACTGCACCGTTTTCAATTTAATATCCCCAGTACACATTTTTTGCTGACAAGCTTAGTTAAAGAACCACGTAAACACCGTTCTTGTAGATAGTCGATATTTGCAAAGTTTCAATTGGGCCATTATTGATAAAAAATCATTTCGTAAACTCATTCATGTGTGGTTAACAGATGATGACATTAATTTCTACGGTTAGGTCTTCCCTCCACAATTGTTTTCCACAAAAACTGGCGCTCTTGAAATGAAGACACTGATGAAACCCCAGAAAGTTAAAGATGCTGGCTTTGTGTTTTAACATGGATGGTAAACATTTTCAAATTGGAGCTTTCCAAAACGATGATGTCATGCTTCCCTTAAACACAAACCCAATCTTGCGTTTTCAAAATTTTGTCCAACAAAGTGGACAGAAAACATTTGATGTGTTTTCAGCGATTAACACCCTTTTCAAATTTCTCCAGCGTACTGTGGACGGGGCACGATTGTTTGCAGTTCCAGGGTAGCCACATGAATGCCTCCAGACAGACAGTCCACAAGTAGACTCCATAAAATGAAGTCGGCTGGTTTCGCTTGCTCGGATTCGAACTTGAAATTTGGGTGTGATGTCACTGATCCACAGAACGAGTGTAAGCAGAAAAACAAACTGTATGTCCAGTAACCACAGACACGTGTAAGATCAAATTTCAAGACATTATTCATTTAAAGTTGAACAAACAATGGGCTGAAATATAAAAAAAATCAACAAAAAGAATTTAATTCGGGGTGTATTAACCACCCCAAAACAAGTTACTTATTGACTTTGAGGACAAAACCACACGAAAAACAACAAAATTCCCATTCTTTTACTATGCCGGATAACATTTGAGAAAACACCAGATAATATAAGCAAAAAGACATGTAAACAACAATTTAAAAACAAATATTCACATAACCTCTTTGCAGGCAACAAAACAGCACAGAGAAAGATGAAAGATGTAAATAAAAAAGACAACCAAAAAAAGCCAATTATTTTAAGATAACTTGTATTTCAACTGTGTTAAATTAGTGCCTACTTAGTTCTTTTCTCAGAAGTTTCGAAGAAGTTGAGTAAAACTAAAAAACATGTATTTGAACAAAGGGAATAAAGTAACCACAGGTCACTGTAAATTGAACATGCAGAAATCCATGGTGCAAAAATACTGTTAACTTTAAAAATCTAAATTTCCCAAAGAAAGATAACCAAATGCAAGAGACACGACAGAAAATTCAATAACAATAGATTTTCATTTAAGATGAGGCAGAAAACTATCTAAAAGTGAAAAAATAATTGTTCAAAATTCTGCAGATGTGCTAAACTGTGTGACCAGTCTACAGTTCTAAGATACTGTGATTGACTTTGAGTGTGTGTTGAGTTTTAATTTTTTTCCCTTCCTTTTTCATTGTTTTAAGCGAAACAAAAAAATGAATGTTCTGTATTTATATCATTCCGCTTCCTATATGTGAATTTACCATACCATAACTTTAATTCAACGACTTCCGTTTCTGAAAAATTCATTAGAAGTCCACATCCAGTGAGAACTTGTGTTCCTTATCCATTTTACGATTCTCAATGTTCTCATTTTCAGTGGCGGAGTCTTCTTTTACAAATGTCTTCTTTACCAAATGCAGCATAGGTCTATGTAAGGGAATTTGTCACTCCTGACCTCCCATGGGATACTTTGTTGGTCACGTGACGTGACTTTTGGACCATAGTTGACATGTGTTCAAGGGAGTGTTTTTGTTTTTTGAGTCGCCAAAGTTTGTACATGTACCTTTCATTTAGCACGAAGGGAACGGTTCCGTAAGTTAAATTTAGTCTTTGCTGTAACTTATTACCTTTTTTTGTTTACAATTATTTTTCAGAAAAACTCACTCATTCACAAGTACATTTACATCAGAAGTACACATAAGATTTTTGCCTTTATGGAGACGAGAGTTTATTCACTGAGTTGTTAATTGTGGCTTACTCATTGACCGTGGCCATGTGGTCAGTGTGTGCTTGAGCTGAAGCGATGTGAGTTTTCGAAGTTTGCTGTAAAGGAATAAGGACAAGTACAGTACTGACGGAATTTCCTCTGCAACCATTAAGATAAACATCCAGAAGTTAGAGCAGAAATAAAAGAGCTTTAGAAAGAGGTGATGACCTGGTGAAAAGCGAAGAAAAGTCACACAATTTGATGTAGTCAAGGCTACAAGAAGAAGACCAGCAAGAACATTCTAAGCAGTGATAAAGCCAAGGTTGAGGAAGCAAAACCACATCAAACAATTATGTTGACCATAGCTCTCGTCACGATTAGGATTATGTGATCCTTAAAAAGACCTTAGGTAACAAGATACCTTTGGATGAAAGAATGGACTGGGAACTGCCAAACACCATGGAACAGTACAAGAGATCACATGTAGACATTTTCTTCCCTGTACTGGCCCCACGAAAATGAATACCAGTCAGTTTCCATTTGTGTTCTTGTGGATATTGTTTTTTTTTTGTTGTTTTTTTCTTCAGAGTAGTTTTATTAAAATTGTAGATGTACAGGTAAATAAAAAAGGTTGTTACTGTTATTATTAGTGTACCGGTAACAAGTAAGCACTTCATCACTTTGGTTTTATGGTATGTTTTGGTTTTCAGATAGAAGAATTAGTGAAATACAACCACAACAGTCAGTTTTAGATAAAGGCTGAGGGGACTGATGTGAAAGCAGCCTTACAGGAGTCACTGCAAAGAGAGTGACAAAGATTTGCTGGATGGTAAGTTTCAAGATATACAGAGGGAGTATGAAGCAAGAATATTGAGCTGTGAAACAATACCTAAAGACAACAAGATCAGCAGGATAAAATGTTGTTATTGCACTTGCAGCACTGATTGCTGCCCTAGAGGAAGACATTGCATTTCTTGATGATTGTCTCTAAAAAGTAGTACAGTCTTCTCATACAGAGTTCAACAATCCTAGCACTGCAGTTGAGACTCTGGAAAACCTTTAAATGGGACATCGTAGAATTTGAGAATCTGTTGGAACAGATCAGTATTTTCATTACCGACTTGAATTTGTCATGATCACTAGCACCAATAGCACTTAATTGGAGGGTGTGACTGAATCAATCCCCTCGCTAACTGTGATTCTTGTAAAAACCAAAACAAAAGAGGTGACCTACAAGCAGCGCATCTGCAAACCTTACGCCCTTCCCATCCATTATGTGCCTTATGAAGGGATTAGAGACTGAGAAGTGAGGGATCTCACCGAGAAAATCAAAATTGAAATGACGAAGACACATCTTAGTAGCAAAAAGACACATTTGTCGGTTGAGCTTTGAACATCAGAGTCTGCATGTTATTGAAAGACACAGTAACTTATTGTGATTAACATTTCATGTCTGACTTCTGTTTTAATTTCCTCTTTCTTAGATAGTCACCAAGGCTACATTCATAATTGGAGCCCTATCAAATGGTCCAGAAATCAAAATCAATGGTTTAATTTTGACTTCCAAACCAACCCATCAAAGTCAAAACAAGATGTAGGATTCAATTTCGCAAACCAGTCCATCCTACAACAACATGAAGCATCAAAGACAGCTGTAACCCTCAAAAACACTAAGCAAAACAGCAACAGTGACATCATATTCAACCAGCAATCAACTGTAAGGGTAACACCAACCTTTGGTATTGATTTCGATTATCAACCCTTCGACAAATCCCAAAAGACTGGGCCCTCAACTCGGCCTGCAAAGAAAATTAAGCTTCAAGAGTTCCCCACACTCCAAGTCAATCAGAAAGAAAATGTCACTGCTTGCATTTCACTGGGAAACCAAAACCTTACGCCTATTTAATTGAAAACCTCAAATAAAATGACAACTGTAAAGGAAGACTGTGTCCTGAAGGATGAAACTGCAACTGCAACTATTTATATATGGGATCCACTTTTCAAAAACATCAAAACTGGCACCACCTATGATTTTGGAAACCTTAGTGTAAAGCACTTCCAAGGAATTACTCATCTGGGAACAACACCTACAACAACTTTCAAAGAAGCCAATGAACAGATCAAAACTATCAATGGCCCTGCATTGCTTGAAAATCCAGACAAAGAAGCAAAAGTCGAGAAGTTTATGATCATCAACAAACTAAGCATTTTCATCACCTGCCAAGCATGCAAACGTACAATTAATGAAATCTCCCAACAGAAGTCACTCAAGTGTAAAACTGTGGAGTTCGACAAAGGAAGAAAGAATGTAAACAAGATGCATCTGTTCAACTGCTTGTACAGTTGGATAACAAAGACATCTGGTTAACAGCATCTACAGATGTCTTGGAGTCCCTTTTCACCACCCACCCAACAATCTCATTACTTAGTGACTTGGATACAATTGAAGAACTACTTAAGGATCTTTAAGACATAGAATTCAAATCCAATATAAGCAGAAAAGTGATCACGGACATACAGTATCATCATCTTCACTCTCAAGTTAAACTGTCCTGGAGTACAGAATTAACAAAGCCCAGTCACCAACTAAAATACTTAAAAAAACACTTAATAATTATTAAGAATTAACAAACTTTGATTACCATGTTCTGATTCAGTGTTGCGTTTCCTGCTATTTTACAGCATTGGTATGAAACAAAATTAAGATGATTTCTTACCATGCTATTGTTGTTCAAGATGTTACATAAATGACAGAAAACCATTCACATCGCTTGTCATGATCAAGTTTATATGCCTTTGTTAAGATTACTAAGTTCCCAAATACTTGTTAACATAGGCATGTTCCTGTTCACAAACATTGTAATAACCAAACCCCTTACATATGTTTCGATCAACAAATTGTAAGTAAAAATTCAGTGTTGCTTTTTATGCTCTATCAAAGCATCAGTATTATACTATACAACATAATTCACATTCTTTGTTACGTTATTGTTCAAGTTACATCAATGACAAGAAGTATTCACATCCTTGTACATGTTAAAGTTAATAAATAACTTGGTTAAAATTACACAAAGCTCTTACAACCTTAGTACATCTTTCCTTAAACCTCTCTCTTGGAGTCTTTCTATCTTGCGCGAATCGCTACCTCTACAAAAGTGCCAAACTAATTGGCAATACCCTAAGTAGGGTAAAATCGGAATCGCTGTTTTGAACAGCAGTAGTTTGGCACTTGTAGGAATTAGGTTTCTAAGTCGCATAAGTACCCCTGTTCTTTGGCTGGCCTTCTTACAGATTAAGCTGATATGATCTGGTTCGAGTCGAGGATTACGCCTAAGAGTTCAAGCTCGTCTACTGTTTTTATCTCTTCATTGTTTACACAGATTTTGTGTGTGTCATCGTTTTTGTCTTCACTATCGCCAATGTTCATAATGTGATACTTTTTAAGATTCCCAGCCAAAAGGTTTGACTTGTACCAATTAGTAGCATTGCGCGCAGTTTCTCTAAGTTCCAAGGCAGCAGTAGATTGATTGTTTCCGACGTGGAACATCTGATGGTCATCTGTGTACATAGACAAGTTCGATTTTACATAATAACTGACAGCGAATGAAAAACAATTTAAACAACTTTAATGAGTTGCAGTATCTTATGTATAGAATTGTTAAAGATCATTTCACTGTCAGCAATGAAAACCTGAATGGAAAACCTTTACTTTTGCTTGTTAGGGGAATAGCAGGATCTGGCAAAAGTTATGTCATTGATGCCTTAGGGAACTTACTCCAATCAAAGCATCAAGTGTTGGCATATACTGGAAAGGCTGCGTTTAATGTTAATAGTATCACATTGAACTCGTTGCTCAAACTGCATATCAGTTCAAGACAACAACACGACCTGAAAGGAATGGCCCTTCCGCAACTTCAGGACAACTTAACTGGCATCAATTACTTGATTATGGACGAATACTCATTTGTCAGTCAAAATCTCTTTGGATGGAGTGACAGTCATTACAGACAAGCAAATGGCAAAGCTGACCAACCGTTTGGAGGCTTTTCTATAATTCTTTTTGGTGACATAGCACAACTCTCTGCAGTTCCAAAATCAGAAAAAACAAATTACAGGGTTTCTAATGTATTATGAATTAGTTTCAAACAGTGATAACATTAACAGCAAACGAACGAGTGAAAGGTTGTAGCCAAGAGCAATCAAATTTCCAGGCACTTTTGACAAGAGCTCGCAATGGCAACTCAACAGAAGATGACTTGCACACTTTGCCTTCCAGATCACCAAGTGGGATAAAAAATATTTATGAATTTGAGCAATCAGCAGTAAATCTTTGTTGCCATAAAGAAACTGCAGTGAAATTAAACACAGAGAAATTAAAGAAGCTAAATGAACCGATAGCCAGAATAAAAGCTAGACATTCTAATGGCGCAGATAAATTTAATCCTGATGAACTTAGTGTTCTCGAACCCGTGCTTTAATTATCGAAGCATTCTAGGATCATGCTCACAATGAATTTATGGACAGAACTAGGGCTTTGCAATGGAGCACTGGGAACAATAGTTGATTTTGTGTTTGCTGAAGGACAGCAACCCCCTTGTTTACCAGTTTGTGTTATTGTTTAATTTGATGAAACATACAATGGACCTTCTGTATCTCCTGCCCTTCCAAGGTGTGTTCCAATTTGTCCCATGACCAAGGTCTCTCAAAGTTTAGGCTACAATGCTGAAAGGCAACAACTACCTTTACAGTTAGCTTGGGCAATGACCATCCACAAATGCCAAGGTCTTACATTAGAAAAGGCATGGATAGATCTTGGAAAATCAGAAAGTGTCACTGGAATGACATATGTTGCACTATCTAGGGTGAGAAACTTGTCCGACCTTGTTCTAGAACCTCTGACCTTTGAAAGATTGCAAGCTCTTAAAAGGTCACCAGAGGAATATAGACCAGAGGCTTTCACAGGCAACATGGCAATGATCTAGGCAAAGAATATGTATAACATTACTAGAAAAACATGTAACACCTTATCTGTAACACACTACAAAAAACCAAACAGGTATCATGCTATTTTTCAATTTTTTTTTTAGAATTGAACATGTCAGCAAAGAGGCAGCACAGAGGTAAGTTGCACAATTTTCTTATAACTTACTACTTTGCATCCATACAGGGCTTATTTAGATGTGCTTTCCAAAGAAGCACATTCAATATTGTAGATGATATCCCGTGTGATAGCCTACCTGCAAGAACTCAGGAGTAAAATAGATGTGGCAACCTTAAGTTAGCTTGGGGAGTGAGAGGGGGGGGGGGGGGGGAAGGGAAAAAAGAAGATAGGGGGGGGGTGT
>Ga0126343_10000464_pt1 | contig 15584 bp, 17 predicted proteins | sample Cyp2metagenome_FD_92531 | JGI IMG/M metagenome (GOLD analysis project Ga0126343, IMG submission 92531) | Coral microbial communities from Lord Howe Island, Old Settlement Bay, Australia - Cyphastrea 2 metagenome | ecosystem: Host-associated > Invertebrates > Cnidaria > Coral ... | reverse complement strand
CACAACCCACAACCCACAACCCACAACCCACAACCCACAACCCACAACCCACAACCCACAACTCACAACTCACAACCCACAACCCACAACTCACAACTCACAACTCACAACTCAAGAATACGCCCAATCACCTCAAGCACACCGTCGTCATTATTGGCTGGTGCCAGGTAACGGGCAACCTGTCGGACACTCTCGCAGGCATTGTCCATGGCAAAACTGAACCTCACCTTTTGCAGCATTTCCAGGTCATTACCGCTGTCACCAAACGCCGCTATGGCATCATCGCTGATACCCCACTGCTCCTGCAGCAGCTGCAAACCGTGCGCCTTGTGCACACCCGGCACAATCAGATCCAGCCATTGGTGGCCACTATTAACAGGTACCAATACATCACCAAGTGTTTCATGGGCTGCGCTTAACACATCAGCGTGAACACTTGCTGGCATCTTTAGCGCTACTTTAATGATTGTGTCGTCTATTTCCTGGTAGCTGCTGACCTGCTGCAAACGTTGGTAGTGATTAAGAGCGTTGATAAACTCGGCATCATCGCTATTCATCATGGTGTAGGCGCTGTTTTTGCCGCAAATAATCACCGTCACCTGGTCATAGTTGGCCAAAAACTGGTAAACACGCATCAATGTGTCGGCTGGAATATCGGCAACAAACAGCTCCTGCTCACCGTCGTGCACATAGCCACCGTTTTCTGCTACATAAGCAATATCATTACAGTCAATGCCAGCAAAATAGTGACGCAGGCGGTAATACTGATTACCACTGGCCACAACAAAACGAATGCCCCGCTCTTTGAGCACCTGAAACTGTGCCCGAAAACGCTCTTGGTCGAAGGTTTTGTTATCGTTGAGAAAAGTCCCGTCCATATCGACGGCAATCAGTTTGATTTCGCTGTAACCTGACACGCGGATAATATCTCTGCAAAAGGCAAAATGGTAAGTAGCCCGAAGACGGTTTGTATAGCAGAAGTTGCTATTTCGACTTCAGGCGACGACACAAAAGCAAGCTCAAATCACCGAGCCAGACGCTACTGGCGTAACCGGAAAGTCACTGGTCGGCGAGACAATTTCTTCCTGCGCAGCGATGGTCTGCAACTCCCATTCACCCCGTTCAGACGTTTCCTTCAGGATACCGTAGCAAGCGCTGTTACAGTGTCTGAAGGCGTCCATCGCCGTCCATCCTTTAAGCAGGCCACCGGTAAACAGCGCAGAAATCAGATCACCAACACCCACCGGCTGACGGGCAAAATCCAGATGTGGGCGCTGGGCCAGGTAGCACTGGTCACCAAGGGCAAGCATCATGGAAAAACTGCTGGCAGAGAGGCTGTGCAGATGTTTTACCAGCACCATCTTCGGCCCTTTGCTTAAGGCCACCTGGCAGGCGTGCATGGCATCTTCCAGAGTATGAATGGCGACGCCGGTGAACTGGGTCAACTCAAACTGGTTTGGCACAATAACATCGGCAACCGGCATCACTTCGCGGATCAGATTCTCCGCCACGCCATCGGGGACAATACAGCCTTTCTCCGGCGAACCCATTACCGGATCACAGACGTATATCGCTTTAGAATTTTGTCGTTTAACTTCGGTGACTGCCTCAACAATCGCCTGGCACTGGTCAGCACTGCCCTGATAACCGGAGATCACCGCTTGGCAATCTTTCAGCACATCAATGGCGGCCAGGCCGCTGGTCAGTTCGCGAATGGTCTCGGCACCAAAGGCAGTACCGCGCCACTTTTGCGGATACTGGGTATGATTGGAGAACTGCACCGTGTGCAGGGGCCACACTTCAAATCCCATGCGTTGCAATGGAAACACTGCCGAGCTGTTTCCTGCATGTCCATAAACCACGTGGGACTGGATGGACAAAATGCCCTGCATACGAACTCCTGTTATACCTGTGAAAATGCCGCGGTTACCGATCCTGAAAGAACCGGCACAGCGGCATGGTCTGCATTATTATCGTTTATGCGCTGAAGTCAGCAACCAGCTGGCGCACCTGATCCGCATCTTGCGCGGCCAGACACTTGCTCGCCAGTTCGGCAAGTTTACTGCTGTCTTGCCCGATCAGCACCTGTTTTATTTTTAACACTGAAGGAGCAGACATACTGAACTCATCCAGCCCCAAACCGGCCAGTATCAGCGCTGACTGGGGATCACCGGCAAACTCGCCACACATTCCGGTCCATTTGCCGGCGGCGTGAGAGGCATCGATCACCTGTTTGATTGCCCGCAGCACAGACGGTGAAAAACTGTCGTACAGATGGGCAATATTCTCGTTGCCACGGTCGACGGCGAGAATATACTGCGTCAGGTCGTTGGTGCCAATGCTGAAGAAGTCCAGCTGCTCGATCAGTTGATCGGCAATCATCACGGCAGCAGGCGTTTCAATCATGATGCCCACCTCAATCTGCTCGTCAAAGGCAATGCCTTCGCTGCGCAGTGACGCTTTGGCCTCTTCAACATGTGCCTTTGCCTGGCGCACTTCGCCGGTAGAAATCACCATGGGGAACATGATGCGCAGTTTGCCAAAGGCACTGGCCCGCAAGATGGCGCGCAGCTGGGTCTGCAAAATTTCCGGACGATCCAGACACATACGGATGGCGCGCCAGCCGAGGAATGGGTTCAGCTCGCTGGGCAGTGTCAGGTAAGGCAGTTCTTTGTCGCCACCGATGTCCAGGGTACGGATAATGACCGGCTTGCCCTGCATGGTTTCTGCCACGGCTTTGTAAGCCTCGAACTGCACCTGCTCAGACGGCATGGTGTTGCGATCCATAAACAGGAACTCGGTACGGTACAGGCCGATACCGTCAGCACCGTTAGCCACCGCCGCTTCGGCATCTTTTGGCGTGCCAATATTGGCGCACAGTTCAAAGTGGCGACCGTCCTGAGTGATGGCAGGTGTGTCTTTGAATTGCAGCAGTGCTTGCTTGTCAGCGGCCAGCTTTTCCTTCAGCGTGCGAGCCTCACTCAGCTGCGCTTCGTCAGGATTCACCGCTACCCGGTTATTGATGGCGTCAAGAATGATCAGGTCACCATTGTTTATCTGAGCGCAGATGTTCTGACAGCCCACCAGTGCCGGAATCTCCAGGGAGCGAGCCATAATGGCTGAGTGGGAAGTACGCCCACCAATCTCGGTGACAAAACCCAACACTTTATCCAGATCCAGCTGAGCAGTGTCAGAAGGCGTCAGGTCGTTGGCTAATACAATAGAGTTGTCGTTCAGATTACCCAGGCCTTCGGTGCTGAGACCGAGGATGAGTTTGATGATCCGGTCACCCACATCACGGAAGTCCGCCACCCGCTCGCGCAAGTAATCACCTTCCAGTTCCAGCAGCATGCTGGCGTTGCTTTCAATGGCTTTGTGTACGGCAACCGGCGCACAATTGCCTGCTTCAATCAGTTCGAGCACTTCTTCTTCAAGCGATTCGTCATCGGCAATTTCCATATGCCCTTCGAACACTTCGGCCTCTTCTTCACCCAAGCGAGCCAGTACATCGTTGTACAACGTGTCGAGCTGCTTGATGGCCTCAGCCCTGGCCTTTTTGAACTGGCTGAACTCTTCCTGCACCTGTTCGGCGCTGACCGTGTACTCTGGCAGAGTAATCTGCTCGGCGGCATGAATGACCGCAGTCCCAATGGCAATGCCTTCTGAGGCAATAATTCCACTATACATAATTATCTTTTCCACAAATCCAAAAGGCAGGCGTCATGCCTGCCGAAAATCCATTAGTTAGCGCGCAGAACCTGTTCTGCGGTGGCGACAACATTGTCAACGGTGAAGCCGAACAGCTTGAACAGCTCATCTGCCGGTGCCGACTCACCAAAGGTGTTCATGCCAACAACGGCACCATCAAGGCCGACGTACTTGCACCAGTAGTCACCAATCAGCGCTTCAACGGCTACCCGCGCTCTGACCGACTTAGGCAGTACCTGCTCTTTGTAATCCGCGTCTTGCTGTCCAAAAATTTCCGGAGATGGCATGGAGACCACGCGCACTTGACGGCCTTGCTCACTCAGGCGGGCAGCGGCGTCTACCGCCAGGGAGACTTCTGAGCCGGTAGCCAGCAAAATCAGCTCCGGTGTGCCGGCGCAATCTTTCAGGATGTAGGCACCGCGGGAAATATCCGCCAACTGTTGTTCAGTTCGTGACTGATGCACCAGGTTCTGGCGGGAGAGGATCAGCGCGGTAGGCGCAGTCTCTTTTTCCAGCGCCGATTTCCAGGCAACCGCGGTTTCTACCGTGTCGCACGGACGCCAGGTGATCATGTTCGGGGTCATGCGCAGATTGGCCACTTGCTCCACCGGCTGGTGAGTGGGGCCATCTTCGCCAAGGCCAATAGAGTCGTGGGTATAGACGTGAATGGTCCGCTTTTTCATCAGGGCGGACATACGCAGGGCGTTACGGGCGTATTCCATAAACATCAGGAACGTGCCGCCGTAAGGAATAAAGCCACCGTGCAGGGCCAGACCATTCATAATGGCGCTCATGCCAAACTCACGTACGCCGTAGTGCAGGTAATTACCCGCAGCGTCCTCGCGGGAAATGGAATGGCAGCCTTTCCAGAACGTCAGATTGGACGGTGCCAGATCAGCAGAACCACCCAGCAGTTCTGGCAGCAGCGGGCCGAAGTGGTCCAGAGAGTTCTGGGACGCTTTGCGGCTGGCAATTACGTCACCCTTTTCCTGACAAGCTTTGATGTAGGCATCAGCCTGCTGGGCAAAATCACCTGGCAGTTCGCCACTCATACGACGCTGGTACTCTGATGCCAGTTCCGGGTAGTCAGCCTGGTAAGCGGCAAAGGCCTGCTGCCAGCCAAACTCCAGGGCCTGACCTTTCTCCTGGCAATCCCAGGCACTGTAGATGTGCTCAGGAATGGCAAACGCTTCACCCTGCCAGCCCAGACGCTCACGAGTCAAACGGATTTCCTCTGCACCCAGTGGCGCGCCGTGGCAATCTTCTTTGCCTTCTTTGTTGGGTGAGCCGAAGCCGATGATGGTTTTGCAGCAGATCAGTGCTGGCTTACCGGTTTCTTTGCGAGCCAGCTCAATGGCAGTACGGATCTGCTCGGCGTCGTGGCCATCCACTGCACGGATAACTTGCCAGCCGTAGGCTTCAAATCGTTGCGGGGTGTTATCGGTGAACCAGCCTTCCACTTCACCATCAATGGAAATACCGTTGTCGTCGTAAAACGCAATTAGTTTGCCCAGCCCAAGAGTGCCGGCCAGAGAGCAGACTTCATGGGAGATGCCCTCCATCATGCAGCCATCGCCCAAGAACACATAGGTAAAGTGATCAACAATGTTATGCTGGTCACGGTTAAACTGAGCGGCCAGAGTCTTCTCGGCAATCGCCATACCAACGGCGTTGGCAATGCCCTGACCAAGCGGGCCAGTGGTGGTTTCGATACCTGGCGCGTAACCGTACTCAGGGTGACCGGGAGTTTTCGAGTGCAGCTGACGGAAGTTTTTCAGGTCGTCCAAAGACAGCTCGTAACCGGTCAGGTGCAGCAGCGAGTAGAGCAGCATGGAGCCGTGACCGTTAGAGAGTACGAAGCGGTCGCGGTTACTCCACTGGGGGTTGGCCGGATTGTGCTCCAGATACTCACGCCACAGCACTTCGGCGATATCCGCCATGCCCATCGGGGCACCCGGATGGCCGGAATTGGCCTGTTGGACAGCATCCATACTCAGAACGCGAACAGCATTAGCCCGCTCTGTGGCAGTTGTGGTGGCCATGTTTCACCCCAGTAATTATCTGTTTTCTGTCGTTTTAGTAACGTCAGTGATGTAGGTCTTGATTAACTCAGCAATGCCTGGTTCGTCATTGCTACCAATGTGCAAGTCGGCGTGGGCACGCAGTGCGTCGCTGCCGTTTGCCACGGCAACGCCAAGGCCAGCCATTTGCACCATGCTGATGTCGTTATCGTTATCCCCAACGGCGATGATGGATTCCGGGCCAATGCCCCATTGCCCGGCCAGCTTGAGCAGTGTGCTGCCTTTGCTGTTGCCGCCGTTGGCCACATCCATCCGGTCTACCCAGGAGCGTTCGCAACTGAGGCCGGGCAAGGTGGCGATGTATTGATAAGCGTCCATAAAGACTTGCGGGTCGGGATGGGAGAGCACAAATTTGTGAATGGTTTTCGAGGACTCCATCACCTGTGCAGCATCTTCAATGTGTCGTATTTTTGGTCGCACGACGTCCGGCTGGCTGCTGGCCCACTGGCAGAGTTTATCCATGTGGGCGGTCAGCACTTCGTAGGTCATGGCATCTTCGACGTACATTAAAATATGCAAACCACGTTCTCGGGCAGCGCCGATAACCTCCCGGGCCTGCGCTTTACTGAGTGGGTTGCTGTATATAGGCTCAGGCTGGCTGAAATCCATTATGTAAGCGCCGTTGCAGCACACCGCCGGCGTATCAAGGCCCAACTCGTAATGATAAGGACGGACAGCAACATGGTGGCGTCCGGTAGCGAGCACCACTTTGACGCCCATGGCCCGGGCGACCTGAATCGCCGTTTTGGACTCAGGCAGAATCTTACCTTTGCTGTTGAGCAAAGTCCCGTCCAGATCAAAGGCTAGTAATTGGATCATCAAGCAATCCTTTATGTGGAAAGACATTATCGATAGCAGCTATGGATAGTGGCTCTCGGCTGAAAGCCGGCATGGACGGCTTTCAACAGTAAAAGACATTAGCCTTCTAGTTTGGCAACAAAATCAGCCAAAAAAGCGATGGCTTCGGCTTCATCGGCACCATTGGCGTGAATCTGGATCACGTCGTCCTTACAGATACCGGCAGCCATCAGCTTCATCAGGCTCTTGCCACTGACGGTTTTCTCGCCTTTTTGTACTGTGATTTCGCACTCAAATTTTTTGCAGGCCTGGACAAAGTTTTTGCCTGGACGAGTGTGCAGACCATTCTCATTGACGATGGTGACTTCGATGGATTGCATGTGGTAAATCCTTTAACGAATAGATGGCAGTTAATGGGTTATTTCTGGCCGTAGTAGGCGTTGGCGCCGTGCTTGCGCAGATAGTGTTTGTCCAGCAGCTCCGGGTCAATATCCGCCAACCGTGGATTGATGGTGATGGCGCGGAAAGCCATTTTTGCCACCTCTTCCATCACAACGGCGTTGTGTACCGCATCCATGGCGTCTTTACCCCAGGAGAACGGGCCGTGTTGATAGACGATAATACCGGGAATAGCCATCGGGTCACGGTCAGCAATAGTCTCAATGATGACCTTGCCCGTTTCATATTCGTACTCGCCGTGGATTTCTTCGCTGGTCAGCGCCCGGGTGCAGGGGATATCGCCGTAGAAATAGTCGGCATGTGTCGTACCAAGCGATGGCACCGCACAACCGGCCTGTGCCCATGAGGTGATGTAAGATGAATGGGTGTGTACCACGCCACCCACTTGCTCATAAGCCTTGTACAGCGCCAGATGGGTTGGCGTATCAGACGACGGTTTTAGTTTACCGTCCACCACGCTGCCGTTCAGGTCAACCACCACCATGTCGTCGGCGGTCATGTTGTCGTAGCTGACGCCGCTGGGTTTGATCACCACTAGCTCGCGGTTCTCGTCGATGGCGCTGACATTACCCCAGGTGAACGTCACCAGCCCATGACGGGGCAGCTCCAGGTTCGCGGCCAGGACTTCTTCTTTCAGTGCTTGCAACATAATTACAGTCCCTCAGTCTGCCAGCCGGCTTCCTGCATTTTGTTCAGTACCCAGGTGCGAGCATTTTTCACTTCCTGAATTGGGTCTGCAGACGTTTCCGTCCACATCTCAATCAGGAACGGTCCCTGATAGTTCAGTTCACGCAGTTTGGTGAATGCCTTGTGAAAGTCCACGGTGCCTTCGCCGAAGGAAACATTCTTGAATACGCCCGGGCGAGTGTCTTTAACGTGCACGGCCACCATGTGACCTTTGCCCGCTTCCAGCTCATTATCCAGGTCATTGCCCCAGCTTGAGAGGTTGCCGATGTCCGGGTAGATTTTAAAGCAGTGACTGTTGAATTCGTTGACGTAAGCCATGCCTTTGGTGATGGAGTTGAGCAGCTCGGTGTCCATGATCTCCACCGCCAGCATAACGTTCATGCGCTCAGCCCAGACGATGCCCTGACGCAGACCCTCTTTAAACAAAGCCACAGTCTGTTCATTGCCTGGCTCGTAATAGACGTCATAGCCCGCCAGTTGCACGGTACGTATGCCGGTGTCGGCTGCCAGCTCGATGGCTTTGCGCAGAATTTCCAGACCTTTGGCACGGGTTTCAGGGTTTTCACTGCCCAAAGGAAAACGACGGTGGCCGCTCAGACACATGGTGGGGACGTAAACGCCAGTCTCTGCAATGGCTTCACGAAATTCCCGACGCTCACTTGGTGTCCAATCCAGACGGGCCAGGCGCTCATCGGTTTCATCCACTGAGATTTCGACAAAATCAAAACCGGCATCCCGCGCCGAGGCCAGTCGCTCGTACCAGCTGGTACCGCCTGGCAGTGCCTTTTCGTAAATCCCTAATGGAATGGTTTTGTTGATCATCACTCGTCTCCGAAAGGAGGGCTTGCGCCCTCCTGAACATCCTTAACTTTCTGTTCTGTTAGCCCCACAGCTCAGCAATAGTCTGCTTGAACTGGGCAGCGGCAGTGGCTGGGCACTTGGCATCGCGGATGCTGCGGCCAGCGATGAAGACATGGATTGGAATGCCTTTGAACAGGTGCAGGTCTTCCATGGCCAGACCGCCGGTAACGGTTACCTTGAAGCCCATATCCGCCAGTTTGCGCACGGTGTTGATGTCGCTTTCACTCCAGGCGACACCTGCCGCTTGAGCGTCACGACTGCGGTGGTAAACCACTTGCTCAATGCCAGCTTCACGCCAAGCTTCGGCCTGTTCCCAGGTCCAGTAGCCGGTCAGTTCGATCTGAACGTCACCGTCTTCTTTGGTCTTGGCTTCTTTAATGGCGGATTTGACGGTGTTAATGTCGGCGCAGCAGATGACGGTGGTCCAGTCAGCACCCGCTTCAAAGCACATTTTTGACAGGATGCTGCCGGCGTCAGCGATCTTGGCATCGGCCAGGATGATTTTTTCTGGGTAAAGCGCCTTGAGGTTGCGTACCGCAGAAACGCCTTCGGCTACGCACAAAATGGTACCCACTTCGATAACATCGATGTGCTCATGAACCAGACGGGTGCTTTTCAGCGCGTCGGATAGGCACTGGTTATCCAGGGCAACCTGCAGCATAGGAAGGGTATTGGACATGGGAGTTACTCCTTAAATGGTATTAATTTTGTTGTTGGCTGACGGCTCAGACGGCGGCAGCGGCTTCTGTCTGTTCGATCAGGGCGATCACTTCTTCTGGTGTTCTGGCGGCACGCAACTTGTCAAAGTTGTCTTCATCTTCAAACAGGTTGACCACCTGAGTGATGCCACCGACGTTGTGGGATTCCTGATCAACAGCGGCCAGGGTGATCAGGATGTCGATCGGGTCGTTGTCTTCATCACCAAAGACCACGGGCTCTTTCAGGGTGACCAGAGCAAAACCGTTTTTCAGTACGCCTTCTTCAGGGCGGCCGTGGGGCATGGCCAGACCGGGAGCCAGAAGATAGTAAGGACCAAACTGGGCAGTGCCTTCGAGAATCGCACCGTAGTAACGCTCATCCACCACGCCAGCCTTGACCAACAGGTCGGTGCCAAGCTTGATGGCGGACTGCCAGTCACTGGCTTTGGCCTGCAAGGCAATGGAGTTGTTAGCGATCAGAGAGTCTTTCAAAGTCATGGGGTAACCTGCGTTCAGGGCGGACTTTCGAGCGAAAGTCCGCTGGGCCATCTCAGAAAAATCAGCGAATGCCGCCTGGGAAATGTTGTTGGATTACTTCCATCAGCTTTGGACCGAAGTCTTGTTCGGACAGCAGGTTTTTAACGCCAACCACGTGCTTGCCTTCTGGCACAGTGATGTCTGAGGCCAGATGGGTAGAGGCGACGATGATGTCAGCGCTGCCCATCATGGATTTGTACTCACCGAAAGCGCAGGAGTTCAGTTCGTGGTCGATGTTGTTCTTCTTCAGGAAGCCACCCATCTTCATCTTCAGGACCATGCTGGAACCCTGACCATTACCACATACTGCTAATACACGTACCATGTTTTCTATTCCTCAAATTTTTCAGTTTTTACCGATTCGTTACTTATCGTTTATCTCAGGCTGAGACCAGCTCTGCCTTCTTTTCCGCATCTTCAGTAGCACGTAACTCCTTGGCTGCCCGGAACATGTAGATCAGTGCTGCGGCAAAGATCAGTCCGAGGAACATTGGAGAGAAATGCATGCCCTGCATAAAGGCCGGCACCAGGGTGACGAAGTCGAACATACCCAGCCAGCCATCTTTCAACCCGGCCAGGGATACGGCCCACGCGCCGCCAAAAGCTTGCAGCAAACCAGAACCCAGACAGATCTTCCACGCCGCGCGCCAGCCGCCAAAGTGGTTGGCAAAGACGCCGATGACCGCGTTGTCGAAGAACATGGGGATAAAGCCCGGAATGATCAGGTAAGGTGAGCCAATCACGATCAGCAGACCAACACCGGCGAGCATACCAACAGCACCGCAGACGAAGCCGAAGACCACGGCGTTAGGCGCAAAACCGAACACGGCCGCACAGTCCACAGCAACCACAGCACCAGGCACCAGTCGCTCGGAGATACCCTGGAAAGAGGTGGTCAGCTCGGCCACGAACATGCGCACGCCCTGGACGATCATGGTCATACACACAGCAAACATCATGCCGGTATTGAAAATGTGGATCAGCCAGTGGGTGCTGCCAGCCATGGTGGTGACTTGCTCTTTACCCAGGGAGAACATAATGCCACCGAAGAACAGCAACATAACGATGGCCGTTGCCGCCACATTGTCGTTGAAGATCTTCAACCAACCAGGCATTTTAACGTCGTCTACCTGCTCGTCTTTATTGCCAAGGTAAGGGGCAATTTTTGACGCCAGCCAGCAACCGAACATCTGTTGGTGACCGATACTGAAGCCAGCACCACCGGTCAGCTCTTCCGTGGGCTTGAACACCATGTTGGTGGTGATGCCCCAGTAAAGCGCGGTGAGGATACCAGCGAGCACGACAGTTTCCACCATGCCAGTGTGCATTGTGGAGTAGATTACCCAGGCAAAGATACCGGCCTGCTGGAACATAATGTGACCAGAGAGCATCACGGTACGGATACCGGTAATGCGCTTGAACATGACCATGGCAATGTTCAGGGCCAGAGCAAGCAGTACGGTATAACCAACCCAGGAGTAAGCATCGCCCATGGCATCCATGGTGGCCATCATGCCCGCGTAAGGGTCAAGAATGGTACCGGTGAGGCCATAAGTGGTGGACAGTGCGTTCAGGATCGGCCGGAACGTGGTGATCAACAGGCTGGCGCCTTGTTGCAACAACATAAAGCCGACGATGGTTTTGATGGTACCGGCAATCACCTTGTCAGCGGACTGACGCATGGCGATGTAGCCGATCATGGTAACAATACCGAGCAGCAATGGTGCTTTGGTCAGCACCTGACTATAGAAGACGGTAAAAATCGAATATATGAGTTCCATTCGCTTGTCCTCTTACTTAACCTTCAACTGTCGTATGAAGGAAAATCAGATCCGTTTTTCAGGAAGGGGGCGTAACGCCCCCAGTTAGCAAACCGAGATAAATCAAGGCTTACAGGAAAGAAGTGAATGGCAGGTCAGGCTCGATGGTAAAGCAGTCGTCAAAACCACGAGGATGCTGATAATCCATACGGCTGGCGTCGGTTGGGAAGGTGTATTTACCGCCTACTTGCCAGAAGAACGGGGCGAAGTTGTACTGCAGGCGGTCTTTTTTCATTTCCCACAGAACCTTGATCTCACGGGTATCGGCCTGGAAGTTGGACCAGATGTCGTGATGGAAAGGAATCACCACTTTGGTTTTCAGGGACTCAGCCATACGCAGGATGTCAGAAGAGGTCATCTTGTCGGTGATGCCCCGTGGGTTTTCGCCGAATGAGCCCAGCGCTACGTCAATCTTGTGCTCGTTACCGTGCTTGGCGTAGTAGTTGGAGTAGTGAGAGTCACCGCTATGGTAGATGTTACCGCCCGGAGTTTTGACCAGGTAGTTAACGGCGCGCAGGTCCATTCCATCAGGCAGTTGGTTCTTCGCTCCTACGCCTTCTGGCAGAGTGATCAGGGCAGTACGGTCAAAGGACTCCAGCGCCAGGATTTCAATGTCGCCGACTTTTACGCTATCGCCAGGTTTGACAACAATGCAGCGCTCAGCAGGTACGCCCCACTTGATCCACATGTCTACACAGGCTTGTGGGCCAATGAAAGGCACAGTATCGTCGCAGTTTTGCAGTACGGCAGCGGCAACGTTGATATCGATGTGGTCGTTGTGGTCATGGGTGGAGAGGATGGCGTCAACTTTTTTGATGCCGAATGGGTCGAGTACGAATGGGGTGGTGCGCAGGTTAGGTTGCAGCTTTTCCACACCAGCCATACGTTGCATCTGGTGCTGTTTTTTCATCAGTGGGTTGCCGTGAGTCTGTTTGCCAGTGCCACACCAGAAATCGATACAAAGATTGGTGTTGCCTTCGGACTTGACCCAGATTCCGGTGCAGCCGAGCCACCACATGGCGAAGGTACCGGGAGCGACGGCTTCTTGCTCAATCTCCTCGTTCAGCCAGGTACCCCACTCTGGAAATGTGTTTAAAATCCAGGATTCACGGGTAATGTCACTTACGCTGCTCATCAAATTAACCTCGTTTTCCAACAATGAAAACATTTGTTGCTTTGTGTTGATATATTACAAGACGGGGCTACTTTAATGACTCTAAATGACAATTAAAAGTGATCTACGTCAACAGAAATCAAATACAATCATTTTTAGGATATAAATCATGCTTTTTTCACAAACAATTTTCAATAAAATCAAAATGTCGCCAATGTGCGCGCGACTCGGTTTGCGGACCAATCAAGTGGACATTTTTACGCATAATAAATCATTTACAGTCATCAACATGGCTATATAATGGCCACCCGCTTCGTGATGGAAAAAGGTGTCAACTGACGGGTCTGTTCTTCCGCCTTATTAACTCGAGCCTTACAATGATGAACGAACAACTCAGACATACCGAGCTTCTCAACCACCTGAAAAAATCGGGTCAAGCCAGCGTGCAAGATCTGGTTGAGCTATTTGACATCTCACCAGCCACTGCCCGGCGTGATATCAACAAGCTGAACGAACTGGGGTGGTTGCGAAAAGTGCGCAATGGTGCGATCTACACGGCCATCGGAACGCACTTGTCAGAACTCAACTCAGCCAACTCTAGCCATCTGTCCGCCTGTGCCCCGGCTGACGCTGTTGACCATACCAGCGAAAAAGAGCACATTGCCGAGGTGGCGGCCAGTCTTTGTCAGAGTGGTGACAGCGTCATTATCAACTGTGGTACCACGGCGTTTATGATGGGTACCAAACTGGCCGGACGGGATGTTCAGGTCATCACCAACTACCTGCCTCTGGCTAACCATCTGATCGCTACCCATCATGAGAAAGTGGTTATTCTGGGGGGGCAATACTTCGCCGGCTCCGGCAGCACGGTGACGCCGTTTGAGGGTGACGCCCAACTTTATTCGGCCAATTACCTGTTTACCAGTGGTGCCGGACTCACCACGCAAACGCTGACCAAAGTTGACCCACTGACGGTCATGGCAGAACAGAAAATGATCAAACAGGCGGATAAACTGGTGGCCCTGGTGGACAGCAGTAAACTGGGGGTGCGCAGCGGGCTGCTGTTCTGCAAAACCAGTGATATCGACATCCTGATTACTGGCCGGGAGGCCGACCCGGCCATTGTGCAAGCATTGGAAAAAACGGGTATTAACATTTTACTGGCTTAGCTAGACTGCGTCAGAACTGGACATCAGCTCAACGGAGAATACCTGTGAAAAGTCAACTTGATCAGCTGAGAGAGTTTACCAAAGTGGTTGCCGACACCGGCGATATCGAGGCAATCCGCCAGTATCAGCCAGTGGACGCCACCACCAACCCATCGCTGATTCTCAAGGCAACAGCGCTGGCCGATTACCAGCCACTGATCGCCCGGAGCATTGAGTGGGCAAAAGAGCAAGGTGGCGATGACCCCATCGCTCAGGCTTGTGACTGGCTGACGGTCAATATCGGCAAAGCCATTCTGGAAGTAGTGCCGGGCCTGGTGTCCACCGAAGTGGATGCACGACTATCGTTTGATACCGACGCCACCGTAAAAAAAGCCCAGCGCCTGATTGAGCTGTATCGCGCCATGGGCGTCGATACCAGCCGGGTACTGATCAAGATTGCCTCAACCTGGGAAGGCATCCGCGCCGCTGAAATTCTGGAAAAACAGGGCATTCGCTGCAACCTCACCCTGCTGTTCTCCTTTGCCCAGGCCAGAGCTTGTGCCGATGCCGGCGTCTACCTGATTTCACCGTTTGTCGGGCGCATTATGGACTGGTACAAAGCCAGCCAGGGCGTTGATGGCTACGCACCAGTGGAAGATCCGGGCGTGCTTTCTGTGACCCGTATCTACAACTACTACAAGCAACACAGTTACAAAACCGTGGTGATGGGCGCAAGTTTCCGCAATATCGACGAAATTCGTCAACTGGCCGGTTGCGACTGCCTGACCATCGCTCCGCCGCTGCTCGATGAGCTGAGCCGCAGCCAGGAGCCACTGGCACACCAGTTGCGCCCTGTTGACGGAGCCACCAGCGCCAAGCCTGAAGCCATCACCGAAACCCAGTTCCGCTGGGAGCACAACAACGATGCCATGGCCACAGAGAAACTGGCCGATGGTATCCGCCTGTTTGCCATTGACCAGGAAAAACTGGAAGCCCAGCTGCGCGAGCTCTGAATCGCGTAAAGTGACAGAGCGCAAGCTCTGTCACTGCCTGCCACAAATGTCAAAGACACTGTGTTCGCACTGACATCAGCCCGTCCATGACCAGCTCCAGCTTATCGCCGGAGCACAGCGGACCAACACCGGACGGCGTGCCGGTCATCACCACATCCCCAGGCAACAAGGAAAAATGCCGGCTGATAAAACTCAACAGTTCAGGGATTCCGGTCAACATGTGCCCGGTATTACCCTGTTGCCGCTGCTGATTATTGACCGCTAACAAAAAATCCAGATTATCCAGACGGTCAATCTGACCAATCGGCACAAACCCTGAAAGCGGGCAACTGCCGTCAAACGCTTTGGCGACCTCCCTGGGTAAACCCCGCTCTTTTTGCCGGCTCTGCACATCGCGCAGGGTCAAATCCAGCCCCAGGCCCACAGCCATCACGGCCTGACTGGCCCGCTCAGCGTTCGAACCGGTCAACCTCTCTCCAAGCAACAGGCAGACTTCCACCTCATGATGCACCGCTCCCCGGTCACGGGGCAGTAACAGGGGTTTCTTGCAGTTAACAAAAACCTATCTATAGTTGCTCAAACCTACTCAAATTGAGCAAGTTCTACTGTGAGTCATCGTTACTCCATCTCTCAGGCTGCTGACCATTTAGGGGTCTCCCT
>Ga0126343_10000463_pt1 | contig 15587 bp, 13 predicted proteins | sample Cyp2metagenome_FD_92531 | JGI IMG/M metagenome (GOLD analysis project Ga0126343, IMG submission 92531) | Coral microbial communities from Lord Howe Island, Old Settlement Bay, Australia - Cyphastrea 2 metagenome | ecosystem: Host-associated > Invertebrates > Cnidaria > Coral ... | reverse complement strand
TACAAAAAAATTTTATTTTATTTATACTCATGTTAAAATAAATCAATGCTTTTTTGGTTTTTTTGTAGGTTTTTGGGTCAATGGTTGGGGGAGGGTGGTGGGGGGTGGGGGGGGGGGGGTTTAGTCATCCCTTATCCCTAAAATTCCAAGGGAAATTATCCCTTATCCCGAACATTATCATGACTGCTATCCCTAAAATTACTTATCTTTGGAATTTGACAAATATCCGGCAATTTTATAGTGTTAAGAGACTTGTTTCTTAATAGATTAGGGAACGGTCATTATTTATCGAACAACTTGGTAGTAACATTTAGCTGATTCCCCTTTAAATGTCTTATTTTTTATTGAAGTGATCCCCCTCATGAATCTTGATAAACTTTGTGATTCTCCTCTTCCTCATTTCTTGGCACATATATTCACCTTTCGATGTATATATTTAGTGCTTTTAACGGTCATGGATGAAAGTCTCAGTCTCACAATGATACCGGTATCCGTAGAGTGCAATGAAACCGCCATGGCGTAGTCTCTTGATCCTTGAGATCCTGATATCTGATCAGGGTTTTTAGCAAAAGTTTCCAGGTGTGCAACAAAACGTGACAAGCTGTGTAAATGAAAGGGAGGTCCGAAGGCGCAAGCCAGTTTAGGAGGGTCCTGGTGGTGGAGGGGGGCGGGGGGTTGGGGGCTGGGGCATGGTCCCTTAGAAAATTTGGAAATAATTTTAACTTGCCAAAGATGCGATTTCAAGTATTTTTGGGACAAAACGAGACGAAAAAAAAGTTTCTTGTGATCGTAAATATTACTTTCTTCATGGCATATCTCAGCTTGTAAGTCTTAATTTAGTTTTAAATGAGTGCTAGTTTTAATAGCATTCGATTTTACAGCCAATGGAATTCTGCCGTTCTACTGAGAACCCTGTGACTGAAATCAGTTTACATATCAGCAAGCTATTTTACTATTTACTATTTTATTTTTTATTTTACCACAAAATAAAAGTAATACTAAAAAACAAGACAATCACACAAAAGCAAATAAAAGTGGCGAGGAAGCCCAAGAAGAAACCATGGGGCTTATAGATATTGGGCTTCCTCAGAGTAAAAAATAAAGTTCAACAGTAACAGTAAGGCCAGGATCGAAGGTAAAATAAAATGAATGAAAGTATAGATTAACCAGTTACACAGACTGAGTTAAAAACAAAAACAAACAAACTATGGTTAATTATGACAAAGTATATAGCAAAGATAATATCAAACATGTGAAGAAAGGTAAACCGTCAAAGTTACTTTTCGAGTGCTACATAGCCGTCCACCAAGAATATGTGCCGGGGCATGTGGCATTTAGCCGTCCCCCCCTTCATTTATGGGTGATCATGTGATGCCCATGTTACATGTGTGTCATGGGGTCAACGATTGACCAAATTGAAGAGCCTGGGAGCAAATATTGGACATCTGACCCACCCTGCCTGAATTTGGACTGATAAATGAATTGTTACTGTTCGTTACCGCTTGCCGGTGATGCAGATCCTTCGCAAAAGTGACAAAACGAGTGTCAATTGAGAAATCAAAGCTATTTTTTGTTATTCCTAATATCCCTAAGACTCAGTTATCCCTTTTCCCTATAATTTATTAGCCAGTTATCCCTTATCCCTAAAACTATTTTGCTAGTTATCCCCTATTCCTAAGACCCCTAACAGGGCCTCTAAAATAATATTTAGTATTTAGTATTTACAAGTGGAATGCTACTTAAAACCTGACAAATAAAGGGAGGGAATGAGCTAAAATGTTTTCTACTTGGTTTAGAAAAATACGGCGAGATAAAGAAAGGAAGGTACATTTCGATCATCAAAGTTTATGATATTTTTGCTTGTGAATTTTGAATTGTAGACATACTGGACAACATTCAGCAAGTGAGAAATGAAATGGAAAACATCAGCAAAACGTTGGATACCTTAGGAAAAATAGCAGGAAAGACAAAGTACGGAGGTCAGTGTGAGGAAATAAACAGCGTTAACAATAAGTATCTTTTATCACACGCATTAACAATCGGACATGCAAGCTAACTGATACCCCCAACTTGATATAAGGGGACACACATATATAAGGGGGGATCTGTGACACACCACCCTCGGACCCTGCTCACCTGTCTCGCAGGGTCCGAGGGTGGTGTGTCACAGAACGCCCCCTTATATATGTGTGTGTAATTTTGTAACAGAATTATTTTATATTTGAAGAAATGCTGCGTCACTATAGAAAGCGATGGCCGCTGCGAATTTTTCGAGACACGTTCTTGAACAGAACCAGACCGACTTGATCGATTTCGAAACAATAATTGAAACGACCCAGACCGACTTGATCGATTCGAAACACCACAGCAAGAAAAGAAAAAAGCGCCAAGAATTATAAATATAACTCATGAATTTGAAAAGTACCTCGAAAAAACCCAAGGCGTTCCTTTATTTGCTCGTGAGAAAAAACCTCATAACCACTGCGACTGGTTGAAAATCGGGAAGAAAGAAAGATGCGGAAAGCGCTGCAAACAATTTTATTGCAGCACTCACAGTAAATATATTAGCAAAGGAGGCGAAATACCACTTCCTTGTATATATTGTGGCGTTGGAGTAAGGAGGCTAAATCAGTTATGTACCCGATGCGAAAAAAAAAAATGCGGGAAGGTTTAGCTACACATTTGCCAGAAACCTGTCAAACATGCAAATTTAGGTCTGTTTACAAAAGTGTGAAGAATATTTAAACTTCACGGTCTGTTTAGTTACCAACCGATTCATCTTTTTTTGCCTCTTCCATCGATCGCTTGGATTACATGAAATGTAATATCTTTTTGCCGAGCAGGAGTAGAAAGTTCGGTGACAACGTACCAAATCGCGTGAAAAGTAACTAGCATTTTCGTATTTATACACACGCGATTTATTCAAAACAGCGCATGCGTTTACACAAGCCAAAAAAAGCGCACCAAATGTTTTGAGAAAACCGGGCCGATGCAATATATATATCCGAGCAACCCCAAGAGAAAAGCCCTCCTCCTTTTGTTCACGGAGCCATATTCAGCTGGTGCGCGCGATTCTGAAAAATACGTCTTCCCCCACCTGACCAAAGTTCACGTTACAATCAATGGCTCGCCAAGCATGCTTTACAATGAAGGAATAGTCAGCGCCGACTTATGGGCGGAGGCTAGCCGATTTTTCGTAAGAGAAAAAAATAAAACAGAGCATATGAACCTGAAGCTTTTCTTGGCTGGGGACAGGTTCGGGCTGCTGATAGACCTCCGCTCCATGGCCGACCGGACCATGCACGGCAGCGGCACACGCTTGTTGAACTCCACCGACGGTGTCCAGCTGGAGCTCGAAAGGACCGCCACCGGATCTGGGAAACTCAACTGCCAGGTATTCATCATCTCTGATTCACAGGTCAACATCATTGGCAACCAAATTGATACCGTGCAGTATTAAAATAACATAGACCCGCATAATCTCCATTTCAACGCGCTCATCGTTGGCCCCACCAACTCCGGCAAGACGCGGTTTCTTGTGAACCAGCTCTGCGGCACTTTCCGCGGCAAGTTCGATTACGTGGTGCTCATATGCCCGACCTTCGCGCACAACAGGACGCTGCACAGGTTTGCGGAGAGAGACCCGCGCCTGTACGTAATCATCTGCGAGCAGCACCAGGTTGAAATTTGGCTAAAATTGGCCAGTTTTTATTTCGAAGGCACCAACACCCTCATCGTGCTTGACGACTGCGCCGCGTCAAAAGACGTGAAGGGCCGGACGGGGGAGCTGGTGAAACTGGGCTTTTCAGCGCGGCATTCCGGCATCAGCGTGTGGGTGCTGAACCAGCAGCTTTCAAGCATCGCCAAACCCTTTCGCGAGCACGTGGCCGCGATCGTGCTGTTCTACACGCCCTCGGCCAAAACCACGAAGGCGATCTTCGAGGAATACGCCAGCGAGCTCTCACATGACGAGCTCCGGCAAATGATTGCGCGGCTCAAAGAACGCCGGTTCGCACATATGATTTTTTCACTGCGCCACCCGTTTGAAATTCAGTTGAACGGAAGCAGCACTTAGGCATCAATGGACCAAAAAAAGTTCGAAGAAGCGGAGCACATCTTTGGATGGAGAGAAATGGAGCCGGGTTACTGGTACTTTATTGATGAAGAAGTTCGCAGGCTGAACAAACACATGAAGCCGATCAGCGTCATGACCGTGAAATTATCGCTCGGTGAGCCATCAATCAAGTTTTATGCCCCGCTTTCACTACACTATGGGCTTGACAGCCGACCAGACGCCACGGTCATATGAAATGAAGGCATGGTTGAATCTCAATCTGGATACAAATACCCAAAATTCAAGTACGCTTCTCTCTGACTTTCAAACCTCTCAGAGGACAAAAAAAAAATTGCCATTTGAAATTAACCCTCGACTTTTACAATGGCTGAACAAAACGATCCCGCGATGGGTGAAGTCATTGCACTTCTAGAATCTGAGCCTGCGAATGCCCCGGCGCCTGGCCCTGACATTCCAGCGCTACGTGAACAGCTTGCAATTCTCGTTTCCACTGGCAAATGCAAAGAAGCGATCGACGTGAATCTGACGCACGACCAGGTGAAGCGGTTGGACGACAAAGACACCATGAAACACCACAAAAGGTACGAGACCTATGTTGCCGCGAAGACCACTGAAACCTTGATTGAAAGCTTTCCGTCTTTCACGACTAAAGCCCTCAGCCTGGTCGTAAAAATAAAAGACGCCAACGCTCTGAAGAATGAGCTGAAAAACGACTACATCATCACGAAAGAGATGTCCGAGTTGTCCGGCGGGCTTGCGCTGAGATGCGGTCGTCTGCTCGCTGTGGCCAACACGTTTCTGATCACCGCAAAGCATGTTGATTTTAGCCCTGACGAAATTCCTGAGCAATCTTCAGTAACTCCTCAGTAATTAGTGAGCATTACCGGGAAATTACTCAATTAAATTAAAATTACTGAGTAATTATACCGCCACGCCCAATTCAGAAACTGTTGACACGACCCAACAGGTCACTTCAAAAACCCCCGTCACAAAAACTAAAAATCCAAAACGTGTTGAAGCCGGCAAGGCAATCGCTGAGAAAACGAGGAAGGCAAGAGAGGAGTAGAGAAAAAATTAGCCGAGGCTAAAATCATTCTCGCAAACGAACAGCTGAAAAAAGCTGAAGCGGTCCGCGCTGAAGCTCCGAAAGAATCTGAAACTCCGGCAGTTGAAACCCCCCAAACCAAAAACGTTTTAACAACTACACAATGGCTTAGTGTCATCAGCATAATCATTTCAGTGGTGGGCATCTACTACAAACGCGAGGAGATAACAAAGGTTTTTACCCAAAAAAGCCCGCCTCAGTGCTCCACCCCGCCGACTGTAGATTTCATGCCTCCGCCTGTTAAACCTCCAAGAAAAAGTGGGCTCCAGTCGATGGATTAAATTTTCATTGAATGTTTAATCTCTCGTTTATAACAATGATCGCTGGGCGCATAATAAAAGCTGAAGCCGTTGGTGGGATGGCCATGTTGTGGTTCGACTTCATACTCACGACAATCAAAATATGCAAAAAAATCATCTTTACTCCAAAAGTAATACATTTGGAGAAATGTGAATATTGCGGAAAATATTTTCCTAGCGGCGTTCACTCACGTAGATGGTTTTTAACCCAGCCGATTTATGTATGTGATAATTGTGCAGAAAAAGAAGTCGTCTGTGAAGAATGCCAAGAACGTTTTCTTGATGACACAGAAGAATTAGGACTAGACAAAATTTTGTGTAGAAATTGTCGTGACATTCGAAAAAATAGTTTGTCTGACAAAATGTCTGACAACAAGCTCGTGAAAACGATCATGGACGCTGCTACCCTGACTGGCTTAGCAGCTGGCATCGGCTGGACAAGCAAAAAGGTCTTGAAAGAAGACGTAACGCCGCCAACCCCAGCGCCAACGTCATGAACTACGTCAAGTTCACCGCCGTCATATCATGGCTGCCAGCCTCGCACTCAAACAATACCTCGAGGACAAAAAGATAATTCCTGACAACTAGACAAAACATCAACTTATATATCCACGATGAACATTCAAGAATTTTTGGCGACAGTCGCTGAAGATTACTCGCTTTCTTTTTCAGATTTGAGAAACCGCCTTTATTGTGAACTCGACTACTTGGATTTTAATGGTGCAGATCTATGTAAATCGGACTTTAAAGATTTTCTTAAAAGATTCAGAATCGAAACAGTTACAAACGATTCCGTGTTTTTATTTCTGGAACAATGCAATTCTTTGTCAATTGATCAGTGCGCCGCCAGAATGAATAAAGCCCTTTACTCTTTTCTGTGCGGAGGAATTATTAGCCTTTGCATTGTTTCTTTCGTTTTGAAAAAAACTCTTCACAATTAAATGGCCAGCATTGCGATGATGATCGGCGGCGCCGTTATCAATGCCGCGGCTTTCACTGGCGGGAACTATCTTGCAAGATATTTGTTCGGCGACGGTGGCGCGCTAGCAGAGAAAACGCGGCACGACAAAGCGCTGGAGGCTTATGAGGCCGCTCAAGCACGTTACTCGCAGGAACGCACAAAGCTTCTTGACTGGATCGAAACCAACAGGGAAAACAAAGCGCAGGCGAAACAAAACTTCACCAACACCGATTACGCCTTCAAACTCTACAACCAGGCGCACCCTGACCGGAAAATGACCCTGCCCAAGGAGCCAAAATTTTCTGACTTTTATCAGCCAAGTGCGGCTCAGACGGAGGGCGAGCTTCTTTTTGTCGGCGTCAGTGCACTCGCGCTCGCTTACGCGGCGTTCCCTTTTTTTTAACTTTTGCCGCATTTGAAATAATGGATGCCAAGCTCGCAAAAATCTACTACAGGCCCCAGGGCTACTGGAAGGGCACCACTGCCATCAAAAAATTAGCCGAAGCCGCGAATGCTCCTGAAGACGCCGCCAAAAATGGCTCAGCAAGCAGGCCCTCTGGCAGATCTACCTGCCTGCGCCGCACTACATTCCTCGTCCGAAATTCGACGTTTCGACGCCCAACTCGGTCCACCAGGCGGACCTTCTTTTTCTGCCGCTTGACAAGCTGCCCCGTGGGCGGATGGTTTACAAGTACGCGCTGACCGTTGTGGACATCGCCAGCCGTTACAAAGAGGCTGAGCCGCTGACCTCAAAAGATTCCGCTGAGGTTGCGAAGGCCTTCCAGTCGATTTACAGGCGCAGTCCTTTGACTTGGCTCCAGATGCTACAGGTCGACCCCGGCCGTGAGTTTATGGGGGGTGTGACGAAAGAAATGGAAAGCCACAAGACATACATTCGCCGCAGCCGCACTGATATTCACAGAGAACAGGCCATTGTCGAGCGTTTTAACCGCACCCTTGCCGAGCGCCTTTTCGGTCACCAGTATGCCGTGGAAATGCTTCTGCCTGAGGTCCAGCGTTCAACTGCGTGGGTCAAAAGACTTACCGATGTTGTTAAGGCGCTAAACGATGAAGTTACCAGCCTCACGGGTAAAAAGCCTTCACTTGCAATCAAAGAGAAAGCGGTTTCATCAAAACCATCAGCAAAATATTCTAGGCCTGTTGGAATGAAAGAAAAAAAACTACCGCCTCTAATCAATGTGAGGTATTTGTATCAACCCGGCGAACTTGAAGGCGGCACCAAAAGAGCCACTGACCCTATCTGGTCCCTGAAAGTTCACCAGATCGAGAGAAATGTTACCAAACCTCACGAGCCGGTTGTCTATTACTTGTCTTCCGGTCCTAAGCGCGGCTTTGTTCGTGAAGAGCTGCTGGTTGTGCCGCCTAATACGCAGCTCCGGCCGGCCTGATCGCTCTGTGCCCGTACGCCAGCGTGTGCACGCCGTCTACCGCTATCCAGCGCTTTGTGTCGAATGGCGAGATCGAGGTCTTGTTCATGCACATCCCATACATCTCGTGGCCCTCACTCCGCAATATCTTCATTTTGCGCATGTACTGTTTCCTTCCGAAGAGCGCTTCTTTGTAATGCTCGTGCGTTATCTCCCTTTCGATCACATTTTTTTTCACCGCCTTCGCCTTCTTTATGTTGCTCCCCGCTTTCTTGATCGAGTACATCTTCGGCCTCAGCGCAACCACCTCTTCTATAGGCTCTCCGCCGCACTCATCTTTCATCTTGCCCAGGGCCTTTTTGGCATCGTTTGGGGTAGTTGCTTGGGTCTTACAGCCATTTGTTATCATTCATGTCTTGGTAAATGTCGTCTGTATGGATGTCCAAGAGCAGGCTGTCCGTGTCTGTGTAGACCAGATCACACCTCGGCCCATACCTGGCTTTCAGGATGCTGTAGTGGAAATCGTACATGAGGATCTTGCTGTTTTCCAGTATTGTCATCCCCGTGCACACCGGTTTGTTCAGCACAAGCTGCCTTTTGTGCATGTTGATTCCAGCCATGTCGTTGCTGAAAAGTGTAAATCGGCTATATGACGGGTCCGAGACCAACTTCCGGATCTTGTTTGCCTCCCTCGCCCGCACAGTCTTCACGTCTACGCGGTTTCGCAGATTCTCCATTGTCTTGCCGAACACCGAGTTGTTCATGAGCTTATAGAAGTCTGTCTCGAAGTCGCTTTTGGCCTGCTTGCAAAACTCTGTGTTCATCCTTATGTATGGCTCCATCCATTCCCTGGCTCAGATAGAACTTCAGGTTCTTGTAATGTACAACGAACTTTTCTTTGTCCTCCAGCGTTAAAACCAGCTTATCTGTGTTTGGCGGTTCTAGCCCCAGTTCCACCATCAGTCGCCGCTGGTATTCAGACATCTTCCGCGGGTCTGTTGCCTTTTTCTCTGGCGCCAGCGGATAGCTATTGTGGGCATCGTGCAGCTCTTCGGGGTATTCCAGGTCCACCTCCAAGATCCAGCCTTTCTTCGAATTCCATTTCATCTTTATTATCTGTTCTTCTGTGGGCATGACTCGCTTCCAGTGAAACCCGCTCTCCGGCAAAGGCTGGCTCATCGCCCATCCGTAGAGGTTGTTGGCATCAAGGAAAGTGATGTAGTTTGTTGGCTCTGCCGGGTTATAACCTTCGACCAGCGGATTGTTTGCCTTTGCGTACCTTTTGCCGACCATCGAGATCCCACCCCTCATTCCCCGCTCTATGAACAGGTGCATGTCCAGGTCTGTCAGCAGCTCTAGCTCAACGCCTGTCTTCTTCAAGAGCACGTCCCAGCTCAGGCCTGGCGCGCTGTAGTAATGCGCAGAGTCCAGCCCGTATTTTCCCTGGCATACCTTCCTAAAGTTCTCGAACACGTCTGCTAGCAGCACCACGTCCGTGGCTACGTACAGGTCGTGGTAGTCGCCCATCGCCTGACAGCCAAATGTCGCCCATACTTCTTGCGCATGCGCGTACTCTTCGTCTGTGATGCCTTTGCCGATCAGGCTCGAGTAAAACTTTTCTTTCCTTGGGAGCTGGGTTTCATGGAACCTCTCGAACGAGTCCATGTACTCGAACGGGTAGATGCCTTTCTTCAGCAGTAGCCTCCCCTTGTTTTCTTCCGCGACCATTTTCTCCATGATTAAGAAATCTTCGCTCCCCTTAACCAGCTTGTCGAGGCTGCTCTGCATAAAATTCATGCTGTCGATGAATCTCAGGTTCCCCAGTGAGAATGACATGTACTTTTCTGTGTTCGTTGGTATGCACTTGATTTCTCCCGGCACCCTTACCATTGCCTGCATTAAAAGGTGCCCATCGTAGCCTTTCAGGTTTTGAAAGATTAGAGGGATTGGCAACGTTTTTGCGTTCAGTTTCAGCTTGAAGTCGCACTCATTGTGTGCGGCCCCGCGATATTTTCCTGTCATATGGTCGTGGTCTCTCACTAAGTCTTTAAAGTTTGCCACAAGCAGCGGATCTGCGCAGAACAGGAATGTCTCTTGTGTTTTTGCGATCGAGAGGTCGATTGCGTCTTATAGCTGTCTCCTTTCTTGCGGGGCGTATTTATTTTGGCTTTGTCCGCAGTATTTCCCTGAATCGTAATCATACACCGCCATTGAATCGCAATACATATCTTTCACTAGGCTATTATTGCAGCTGTGACAGTCGGTTGCCCTCCTGTGTTTTTGCCAGTCTTCAGGAATCATTAACAGCGGCCTTTTGTTCGCCATTTCTTCGCGCATTTCTCTTTCATTGTTCTGTGGCCACGTGAGAAACACGTAAACAGCGTCTCTCCCCCTGTAGTTGAACGGGCCAAAGAGCCTCCCATCGCTTCTGACTGCGATGTATGAAAACCTACATGGCGCGTGCTTCTCTATTTTCACTGTGAAACTTGCGTCTTGTGAAGGCTCACAGCCGGCTATCTTCTCCAGAACGCACTCAAAATCGGCGTAAATCACGTACGGCGCTTTCATCTGCTTGCGGTAGTTTGTAAAAGACATCTTGTTTTCACAATCTTTCGGCATCTCTGTTCTAGTCGGGCTTTTCGTCAGCCCCTTACATTCCAACCTGTGTCTTTCAAGTAGTTCTTTCCTTGAGTAGCCGTGTAGGCACCGCTCGCAGAAATGCTCGCTCTCATTAAGGCGGTTTTGCTCATACAACAGCGCCGTCAACCTCATCACGTAGCTGTAGTGCGTGTTGTATCCGTTCTTCGTTATCATCAGGTTAACTTTTGGAATGTTTCCTTCTTTTTCACTGATCCTGTGGACGATGACCTGTTCTTTATCCCATCCGAACACGTTTATTGCAAGGGTCGGATTCTGCGTTCCAAGCCTATCAATCTGTGAAATCGGCGTCGGAAAATCGATTCCTTCAAAATTAAGGCCGTCGTTTGTGGGGTAGCTTGATGGCCTTAGCGGATTTCTACCTCTTGGTGCAGGAAATAGTGCTGCGCGAATTGCCCACCTTAAGCACTGGTTGTCTCTGTTTTGTATATTTAGTACCGCCTTTTTGTTTTTTAGCTTTTCGGGCAATGGCATGTAGCTGCCTCCTTTACGTGGTTGGTATTGCGCCACGTTGATGAAGGCTTCCAAAATTTCATCTACCACCCATCCTGACCCTCTTTCCGACCAGGCCTCTATGTCACCTCTCACTTCATCAACGAACTGGTTAAAAACATGATTCAGCGTGTCCGTGTTGTGCTCATTGATGACGATTGGTTGCATACGATTAAAATAATGCTCCATGTGCTCGACCTCTCCGTTTGTGTTTATAGAGAATCTGACAAGAAGTCCAAATTGCACTTAAACGCTTTTCAAATCTTGAACTTCATCCTTTGTAACAGCGATGAAGCTGTTTTTTGTTTTTTGGGAAAACTTCAAGATGTCTGCCTTCCGGCACCATCATTTTCCACACGCGAAGCCATTCATTAAAATCGTTTCGCTCTATTTCAAAATCAAGCCTTCTGTTCGGCCTGATAGGCTGTCTCAGCCTCTCTTGGTGAGAAATTTCACCATAAAACATTTCAAGAACGTCTCTCGAAAAATTCGCTTTCTATAGTGACGCCGCATTTCTTCAAATATAAAATAATTCTGTTACAAAATTACACACACATATATAAGGGGACGTTCTGTGACACACCACCCTCGGACCCTGCGAGGGTCCGAGGGTGGTGTGTCACAGAACCCCCCTTATATGTGTGTGTGTGTGTAATAGGGGGGCTGTGGATGGACCCCCATTGGATTTTCGTTCTGTTAAGGCACAACGAAAATAAATTTGCATGGATTAGATAGCCCCTGAGCTTACTCTACAAAATGGCGCCATATTTGTTTGTTATGACGTCATAAAACGTCAAATGACGTCATTTGACAGCCATCCTGTATGCCACTGTTTTCTTAGAAAGTCAAGAAATAACGAAAGTTAACACCAAAAATCAAGCCAGAATGATTATTGATGTAAAATTTGGCGAATTTATGACATTTAATTAGGAACTGGGAGAAAATACAAAATGTGACTGTTTACGGGAAAACAGACTTTAACGCTTATCCATTAGAAGGGCAAAACCGTTAACCATCCGTTAGATATCCGATAGACAATTTCTCGTAAGCGCTAGATGCGTTAACCTAACCCTTGGTAGTAAAAGTCAAAACGTTAGAGGGGAGAATGAAAGCGTTAGTCGTTAGCCTGTATCCATTAGCCGTTGGCATCATACCGTTAGAACAGAAAGCCTTACACTGAGAACTGTTAAACATAATTAGCAACCGTTAGACCGAAATGTAGCTGTTGGCCATCCGTTAGAATGGCTCGGCCATGGTTATAAGCAAAGAAATCCGTGTATTGCAAGATGTGAGCTAATTGTCTCAGCCTGAAGTCGACTTCATAGGCTACAGTGCACACGCGTAATAATGGGATATTCAGTAAAGCGAGCTAGCGAGCAGACGAGCGAGTACCAGGGATAGTCTTGTACGCATTACGGAGACTAAGCGAGCTATGTGGTTGTAGAGGCAATAAGATGAGTGACTTAAACGTTTGAAACATAAACTCCAAGCCATAGGTGTAATTTAATTCAAGAGCCTGGTTTCACGACGTTTTAATTCCGGGGGAAAATTTTAACGACTATTTTGACAAGCTGTTGACTATCAAAACCAACACTTTATCAATGAGGCAGGTTTTGTCACGTCATGTCGCGACAAATGTTAAACTGACTCGTCCAAAGGAACCATCGCGCTGCAACGCATTATGCTTCGAGTGATTATGGAATTCATGCCGATATCAAACTTATTAGTCATAATTCGGCTTTTTCGCTGGCTAGCATCTTACTAACAGGTAAAGGGAACTTTGCTTGTAAGAAGTAAGAATTACACGTGAGAATATGAAACGCGATTAAAATACGGAAATATGTATTTAGCTTTAAAAAAGGTAAGTGATGAAAACTAAAATACAAAAGCCTAGATAACAATAGGGCAAAAAAAACATTACAAAGAATATGTAAAATACTCTTCGCAATAAACATAACTTTGCGCGGACGGAGTCAGACTGTGTGTTCAAAGTTGGCTTAGTTCTTCTATAAAAATCATATCATAAATTAAGCAGTCAAATTTGCTCTAGCACTTTGCTTGCGGCCCTCTTTTATGTAAAATGGACCGAAAACATCCATGCCCGTGTAGTGAAAAGGCGCAGTCAGTGAAACACGCTCTTATGGCAGGTCCGACATCTTCAGTGTTAATTGTCGGCTTCGTAACTTACGGCAGGTAACGCATTTGGAAGTTGTTCTTGCTACTGAAGAACGACCACCTACAATCCAATATCCAGCCTGGTGGATCGCCTTATGGGTAATTCCACGTCCTTGGTGATGTCCAATCTCTGCGTGGAAGTGTATTTCAATAACGTCGGTGATGAGACTGCTATTTGAAAGGATGAGAAGATGTTTGACTTCGGGAGCTATGCCTGCATGGTGGATACGTCCACTAATTCAGCTTGTCTTCAAACCGTCGTTTCTGCAACGTGTAGCGTTTCGATCTTGAAACTTACCTGAACTGCCATTGAGATTCTTTTAAGATTGCATCGCGAAACCAAAATAGTATTCTGGAGGTCGCTCAAGATGCCTTTCTCAGACTGAGCTAGTTATTACACTTTGAGAGGTGATATCTCGGTACTTTGGTCATCTTTCGATGCATTTGTAGCCTTGACTAGGCGCACCTCAGTACTGCAATGAGCTCTGCGTGTCGATATGACTCCTTGGAGGTTGACAATAACTCTCCTCATTCAGGCGACTGAAGCTCTCGCTTGGTACCACGACGAAGTGCACACCAGAAGCCCATTGGGTTCTAGAAGTGGTAGGCACGCTGTGGTAAGAACCTTGGCATTAACTTCGACATCATTTATTGGTAGTTGGGTAGACTACACTATGTTCAGAAGTCGCATGCTGTCTTTCCAGGGGAATTGCGGTCCACGAAACCATCTTCTGTTATCAAGTAACTGGCTGGCGGTAAGAGAACGAGAAGTCTCGCCGGAAGGGTTGTCTTTCCCAGGAACATAGCGCCATTGTTCTGAGTAGTATGATCGCGGATGTGTTGCACTGATTCATGTTCCAGCATTGCAGTTAGTTCCATACGAGGAATCGACATTGGTTTGATAGGAGCTACTCGAGCTCTGGACATCAGGAGGCTGACGTAGACATCTTTTTTTTTTTGTTGACCACTCGTAGAGACTAGACCTGACCAATTTCAGACTGGCTATCATCCGAGAAACTATGGACTTCAGATTACACCACCTTTTCAAAACGGGGTGGTTTGAAGCAACGTTGGATATTGACATCCTCTAACAATGGTTACTCGTTACGCCAACATTCCCAACGAGGGAGGATTTTCTCTGGATCTGAGTCGTCCCGGTCTACATTCTGGCGGCAGATATTCTGTAAGATAAGATCATTGGTGAGACGATCCTCAGAGGACATACACCATACTTATCGTCGAAAGGATCCCGCGGCGTGACAGCGGTGTATCCTTTAGTTTTATACAAAAGCCTAACGTGTCCGGTACTATACACCAAAAGGTGGCCAGAGACCTTTGAAAAGGTAATGTGTCATGAAGGAAGTCAAGGTCTCTGAGGTTCTTTGCTCAGTCATCCTTGGAAAGTGCTTCCAAAACATCCTTAAGATTACTAGGGAACTTGTGAAGTCGTAGCTTAATTTGCAGAATAAAGGAGGGCTTGACTGTCCTCAATCAACCTCTTCAACCTCTGAAACAATAGGGACCATAGTGACACCGTCATCGACGTAAAGGTTCCAAGAGAGACAATCTATAACCTTGTCGCTAAACCTAGCACGACCATCCTCTGCCTTCTTATGACGGCAATAGCTGGTTACCGCTGGGGATGAAATAGCATCGAAAATATAAACGCTCATGCGGAACTCGACGATGGGGCCATTTACCTCATATTTATCAACCACAAAAAGCGGGGAGTCTCTCCTGGCTAGATTCATGTAGAAACTATGGAACATCTGTTCTACGTCACAGGTAAGTGCAACGTCGTGTTTACGAAAACGAAGCAAGACTCCCACGAGAGTTTAACTGGTCTGGACCTAGTAGAAGGTTTCTGTTGAAGGATTCGTTGCACAACACTGCACTACAAAGACAACTCGCACTTGATTGGGTTTCTTTGGATGGTAAATGTCGAAGTAAGGCATGCACCAGATTTTGCCGGTGGGACCTGTTAGCCCGTCTACTGGAATACGACTCGCATGTTGGTTTTCACCTAATTCTCTTCCGCTTTTCGGTCGTTACTTAATTTCTTCTCTAGGAAAGGTAGTCTCCTCGCACATTGCTCTCTGCTGTTTGGAAGGTTGACCTCATCACTTTTGAAAGAAAGTGGCGCTTCTCAGTTTCCTAGATGATTCTTATGTATTTCGGTGCTTATGATTTGACATAAGCGTCTACTGTCGATCGATTGCACTAGTTCAGTTTTGGGAGTCTTGCGGCTGTAAGCTGGTCAGCGGTCAGGCAGCATGGCGGACGTGTTCGTGAATGTCTTTAAATTTTGTTTAATTTTTTGCCGAATTTTGTGAGTCTCATTCTAGTTTTTTCGAGTAAACGCAAGGAATCATGCCTAATATTACCACGGAAAAGCTTGAAAAGATTTTAGACGAGAAACTAAACCCAATTTCTG
>Ga0126343_10000462_pt1 | contig 15593 bp, 10 predicted proteins | sample Cyp2metagenome_FD_92531 | JGI IMG/M metagenome (GOLD analysis project Ga0126343, IMG submission 92531) | Coral microbial communities from Lord Howe Island, Old Settlement Bay, Australia - Cyphastrea 2 metagenome | ecosystem: Host-associated > Invertebrates > Cnidaria > Coral ... | reverse complement strand
GGTGTGCCATAATTTTTGGGAGATCTGGAGGGGGGTATGAGCTAATTTGCCTTTGTTAAGAGGGGGGTATTGTGCAATAGTTCTCATTGCGAAGCTCATTTTTCGCCCCCCTCCCCCTCCTGATAATTATTGCACAGTCCCTAACATTGTTAAAGTGGCTCTGGATAGACTACTTTGACAATGTTATGACGAAATTCATTGTCAATAACAGGACTGACGCATTAAAACTCGCTGACATAAATTTGTTTTTCTTTTACGATAACAAACTGCTAAACTGTCCACTCTCGCTAGTTGGCGCATCGAATTATAATTTCATGAGTCTGTCGGCTTAATGACAATGAAAATTTTTTACTTCTCTTCAAGTACGCTATGTTCGCCATAAACCAACATTGAAAATGCCCTGGGGGGTGGGCGGAAGCATCGCTTTTGTCTATTTACTAATGCCCCTTCGAGCGGTTTTTTTCAATTTATAACGTGGGGGCTTGGGGGTGGGGAGGAAAGTGGCCAGCGTGGCTTTTTCTAAAGCTTTACGGCTTCATATGCATCTAAATAGTACCACCGGTACTGGTAAATCGAGAAGGTGATTTTTTGTAAAAGCATCCAAATGTTTCTCACGTGAAGTTGTAAGTACTAACAAGGTCCAGCTCCACTGTTATTTTCAAAGCTTGAAGGCATCTTGAAGGCATTATTTTCATCGCCAGGTTATAAACTTCAGTTTCACTTACCAAAAACAAAAAAAGAGAAAGAAGAAAAAGTTAATGTATACCTTTCTTTTGTTATTCCATTGTGCTTCGTCTATTGAAGTGTTCCTTTGTTCCACCTCAGAACAACACCTGCAGGCTGCACCATAGCAACTGTAATGAATATTGACATTCTGTCTTCACTCGTCCGCCATCTTGAAACATTTTAGGGCGTCCCTTTGTTCTCGTCGCATTTTCAAGACGAAACAACACTTTGACGTTCTTGGTTGGCTAAGAAACCACAAACCAAAGAAAGGTGAACTTTGAATACGAAGCCAAAGCTTTGTGACCCTCCTCTGATGAATTTTACATGAAGGTTTTTATGCTAATTGAGCAAATCCAGCGGTGTCAATCATTTGCGTTCTTCTCACGCACCAAAAGATATTGACACGTCTGTGCTTCAATTCAACAGATCGTTGAGTGGCAGATTGGAAACACGACCGCCAACCGAGCGTAACACTCTGTGAAATATAACAGCTATCACAGTGTTGTTGCTTTGAAACTCCAAGAAACTGACATCATCTTGAGCTGCAGATCGTTCGGCAGTGTAGTGTGGTGGGCATTCCAGCCTCGAACGCGCGGACATCTTGGATTCAAGGTTTATTTGCCAACAGCCAAATCTTTACCGCGCTATGGAAGGAAATGTGATGAATTCGGTGCAAGTTCCCATGTTAGCGGGTCAGCAAGCTGCACTGGAGCAAATGAAACCTCCAGAAGAAGGACCGGACGGTCGCAAGCAGGACATCGGTGATATTTTACAGCAAATTATGAATATCACTGATCAGTCCCTGGACGAAGCTCAAGCGAGGTGAGTGAAATCGAATACTACGTTGTCGATTTCGCGTCCTCTCTTCTCGCTGTGTTTGAGTCTGTAGTGACATGAGCTTGTTCAGTTCACTCTTATGTATACTATTAGCTGTCGATCTTTTGACTGCACGCCTTATGGCTTATCATATGATAATGCATTGTTTTCTCATCACATATCCATTTAGGAAACATGCTCTGAACTGCCATCGCATGAAGCCCGCCCTTTTCAACGTCCTCTGCGAGATCAAGGAAAAAACAGGCGAGTAATGACAGCTTTGCAAGGCACGTGTTCATTTTCCCTGTATGCTCGACAATTATACTCCACACTTTCTTCCAGTGGTATTTAATAACTTTCTCGATTTTGTTTGCACCTTGCATTGTTCGATGGAACGATTCATCACGAAAGGCACGAGGTGCTTTCTTTAGTGTTGAATCACTCGATCGAAGTCCTTTTAATTTTTTCCTGTTGTTTTATAAGCTTGATCAAGCTCTTACAGTTTCGTATCATCGAGTACATTATTTTTCATCAAAATAATACGCTGTGGTGTCATTTAGTACTTTATTAAACTCAACTTCATGTGAACGTGTGTTTTCTAACAGGATCTCAACATTGTATAAATCAGTGGAAACTGATAACGTCTTTCCAGTCGTTTAAACATGTTTTTTCTCGAAGGGTAGGCGCTATCAATGTATTGATTTATGATGATCGTGCTGATAAATTTTCTCGGTACTCTGCATGCAGTTTTGGTTCATATTGTTCTGTTGATTGCTCGCATGTAGCGATTAAGAAGTGAAAGGTGGCAATTATGGAGAGTGTTGGTTGTTATTTTGGTATCAGCACAATAGGTTATTGGTGAATGTTTATTGTTTGTCTTCAGCCATCCTTTGGGCAAACAATAGACGCTCCAGCTATTCAGAGATAATACCTTTGTTTTGGTTCTTTACATCTAATAAATATCCTCTACAACAATGTTGATCTCTTAAATGTAGACTAAGGATGCTCCTTTTATAGGACATCTAGTATACTGCAAGTCTAATCAAATATACCTTGCAATTTTGAGGTTAAAGTTAGGTTGATACTTCACATCAAGCCATGCGTAAAGCTGCAGTAGAAAGATAAAGTTGGAGACTACAGAATTTGTACATGGGCACAATGTTTTGCTCTGAGTTGAGATTGATGGCACTATTTGTTGAAAAGCTCTTTAGTATTGCGTGGGTAACAACCAGGAAACTCAAAGAGCAGTACTATGCACTGGCAAAGATATTTCTACAGTAGAGACAATGATCTAGGAAATTTGTAATACAACTGTCAGCAATCAGGACTAAATACCAGATCATGGCAATAATCCTGAAGAAGACTTTGCCTTAATTATTATTTCGTGCAAATTTGCTTCTTGGTTACTCAAGGAGTATGGATTTAGACTATTGATGGACAGTCAGTCAAAGGGCAAATTTCTGTGCAGCCAAGGAGAGCATAATTTTGTTGTCCAATTTATATTGTGACCTGTGTCAGGTGGAAGTTACAGATTCTGATACTGCAATCCTGACACTTTTTCTTTGAGTTTCCCGATGTCATGCAAACACACTGACTGGAAGCCTGTGCTGCATAGTCAAGCTTTCTTAGGTCCTGCTAGAGATAGGTCTACTTGATCTTTGGGATTCTGAAATAACTAATCAAAATTGCATGGGTCACTCATCTGTTTCCAGAGTTTCCAACCAGAAATTAAATTTTAACCAGAAACTCTACATGCATCCACGATACTGCAGTGCCATTTTGTAAAAATCACTGATAAAAAGAATGAAAATATTGATTTTTCTTTGTGACTCTTTGATTTCAGCCTACTCAAATTTTAATATCATCTATGCTCAGTAACACAGGAAGTTGGAAAAACCAGAAATTCTTTGCTGCATTTTTTTGCAACTTAAGAACCAGATACTCAATGAAAATCTGCATTTTAACTAACTGGAAAAACGTGATGTTTGAATCCATAATTTATTTTTTAAAATTACCAAACGGGGACAAACTAAGTACTGTACAGTACCAAAGAAAACAACTTTAAATAAAGAAACTTGTTAAATGACAGGGCACCTATTCTTCCATGTAACTTTACCCTTAATGGCGACTGCTTCTAATAAAACAAAATTCTGGATCTTCAAGATGGAGTATAAATTAAAGGTCTTGGCATTTATTTTGAGAACCACCATTTATATGAACCCAACTTTCATTGGCTTTCCATGTAAATCAGTTCATTTACATCTAAATTTAGTCCATTATTATTTTTCCAAATTCTGCCATCTTCTGTTTAAATTCAAGTCTCCATGAAAAAACGTTGCCAATTTTTCGTCCATGCTATGTTGTTATTAATATTTTTAAAATGTTTGTTTAATTCAGTGAACTTAAACTATCAATCACCAAAGCAAAAACACCCGAGCTTGTAAAAACAATTCCCCAAAGAAGTTTCATAGAAAATGACCACAGGATCTATGCGCTTGAATTTGAATTTTAAATAAGCACTTCTGGCTGATGAAGGACTCTCTTGCATAATATATAAACGCTGCACTTGAATAAACTGCAGGAGCTAAATAGATACTGGGTCTACCAGAGGTATTTAATATGGTATTAACAGTTTAAAAGAATTGATAGAACTCTTTTTACTGTTAGTAATATCAGGCCTTCTGACAGGGTGCGTGGGTGTGGAACTGCACAATTTGGTCAAACCCGCACAATAATGCACAATCTGAGAAAATCCTGCACACTATGGAAATGTTTTCTGGAAATTTTAATTAAAACGGGTATTTCTATTGAGTATCAAGATTTCTACAATATTTTTAAACTATTTTCAGACTATATACACTGTACCTTCAAAAACAACTCTTCGATTGCATTATTCTAGGCACTAGTCTACTTCTAACTTTATTTTTCATATTGGCGGTTTGTGCGTATTGTTTTCAAATAACAGATCACAGGTGTTGTTAAATAAGGTGGCTGGCCATGTGGCTTTCTCATGCAAAGTGAAAATGAATCTTTCTTTCTTGGCATTTACAGGACGGAAAATCTTGGAAAAACCCCGTTTTAGCGTTTGTAACTTGACGTTACTGACGAAAAGTCGATGCCACGTGCTTAAGAAGAGAAAATTAGACTTCCGGTTTGCTGGTGTTTTTGTTGAGCTCTTTCGATTGCTTGACAAACAAAGAATTGGTTTAAAATAGGTTCTAAACTTAAGTCAGTAAGGTAAAAATCATTCAAAGTAAAAGATAGAAGTAAGTTAGCCATTACAGGAGGAATTGCACATTGATCATTTACAAGAAAAGGTCTGATTTATAAGGAGGACTCTATGTCTACTTTAACAGGGAGGGGGATGCAAAATATTTTGTTCGACGCAAGATTGCACAATCTCGCACAATTACCCGCACGATTAACATTTTGTCCCACACAATTTGTCTCCAAAAAAGTGCTCAGTTTTCATTTTTTCCCGCACCCTGTCAGAAAGCCTGTAATGTGTGCATGTATTTGTTTTTTCATTTTGAGTTATTAGCCAGCCCTGTTGGTAAGTCAGGCATCATTCCTGATGGGGTACCCTCATTAAATGCTCCTACTAATATATATGACAGTTTAGGTAAAAGGCTCAGAAGCAATAACAGTATTTTTCCTTGGAACAGTTCTCAGTATCCGTGGATCTCAAGAAGATGAACCGCCTGATCCTCAGCTGATGAGGCTAGATAACATGCTCCTTGCAGAAGGTGTTGCAGGTCCTGAAAAAGGAGGAGGGTCTGCAGCGGCAGCAGCGGCTGCAGCTGGGGTTCACGAGAATCAGGCAGAACATACAGAATACAGGGCCAAGTTGAACCAAATAAGACAGATATATCACACAGAATTGGAAAAATATGAACAGGTACTTCATTGCATACTGTCTATTGTTAGGCAATAACTTGTAAATGTAGCATGGAAACCTTGTAGCAAATGTGATTTTGTTATTCTCCTCTTAATTATTTCTCTTTCAGGCTTGTAATGAATTTACGACCCATGTAATGAATTTGCTGAGAGAACAGTCAAGAACACGCCCAATATCTCCCAAGGAAATTGAGAGAATGGTCAATATCATTCACCGCAAATTCAGCGCAATTCAGATGCAGCTGAAGCAGAGTACTTGTGAAGCTGTTATGATTTTGCGGTCAAGGTTCCTGGATGCAAGGTGATAAGTTAATGCCAGTTTCTCCACGAGAAGATTAAAAGTACAGTAAAACCCCATTAAATGGTCACCTTCAGGCCATGAAAATTTGGCTGTAGTATCACTGGGTGGTCATGTTAACAGGGTAGGGCCAGATCATAATTGGCCCAAATTGAGCGATGTCTTAACAGATATGTCCAAATTGCTCTTCTAAACAAGTGTTCTGTAATAGCAACCGGAATGTAGCTATAATTGAAAGAAGTTGACACTTCAACCAGTTTATACATGTACAATATTGACAAAGAAAGTTGAACATACATGTAACTGGTTTGAGTGGCTGCATGATCGGGATAAAATTTTATACGCTTATGCAGGTTGGAATTCAGAATGTGGTCATTGGCTGTATTATTTTACAGTGTTTTAATGTAAGAAGATAAATAGGCAATGTGCTAGGACCATACACTGTCAAAGTGACTGTAATGACAAGGTGACCGTATTAACAAGGAAACCGTAAGGCGTGGTTCGACTGAAATCAGCCACAGGAAGTTTTGATGTACCTCCAAATTCTCTGAAAGAAATCTGTAGAAACCAAAAATGTTTGTGTTCTAAACTGAGAACAAACTTGATTTGTTTCTAGGAGAAAAAGAAGAAACTTCAGCAAGCAGGCCACAGAAATCTTAAATGAGTACTTTTACTCACACCTGAGTAATCCTTACCCCAGCGAAGAAGCCAAAGAAGAACTGGCAAGAAAATGTGGCATCAGTGTTGCACAGGTACTGGATAATGAGTCAGCTGTCTGGTGAAAATTCAGGGCAACATAGTGTAGCTCAGAATCGTTGGTAATCGATGGGCAACTTTGTGTTTAAGGAGTTCAGGGGAGCAACAATCACGAGCAAAGAAGGTTCTGCCATGCCTTCTATAGCAGAATGGTTTTGATGAAATAAGAAATTGACTGATGTAATGACAGCCTGAGGAACCTTAACAAGCTGATATCCAATCTTTATATTCGATATGCACTGAAGAGTTCAACAACCAAATATGCCCTAAATCCATGCTAATGTACATTTGTCTTTAAGTTATTCATAGGTGGTTTTTCCGAAAGTCATACTTTCAGCTTCATCGAATTTTACTTTCTAATATCACTACGTCCCCAAAGGTGTGAAGTTATGTGCAAATCTTGAGGATGACCTGTTTAACATCATGTTGACGTGGGAATAAGATAGTTACATGTGATGATAAGGGTGGCAATAAGGGGGAAGTGCTTTTGTGATGTTATAGAAAGTTATAAGTAAATTTGGACAGTGTGCCCAGGCTGCAGTGTGAAAATTAAGATTGTGCGACTGACCACAAGAATACATTAGCCATGAACTGTATCATATCCAAACTTTCTTTTGTACATGTACATGTATTAGTTGAAAGTTAAATGTGGCTGACTATTTTACATATAATCTCTTCCTTATCTGTGTAGATATCAAACTGGTTTGGCAATAAGAGAATCAGATACAAGAAAAACATTGGAAAAGCCCAGGAAGAGGCAAACATGTATGCTGCAAAAGCTGCCTCAGGGGGTGGGCCAGCTGGGCAAGTTCAAGGACAACCAGGAGTACCATCCTCTGGTCAAGGTTTGTATGGCTTTCTCAAGATATCACTTTATTTTATATGTAATGGCCAGCTCCGTGAATGGGTAAGATGAATCGAATCCTGCACCATGATTGGCTACCCAAGGAGGCAAGATGGAGCTATCTTGCCTGCTCGGGACTATCTGTCTGCAAGAAAGACTTCACTGAAAGCCATATAATGAATCCTTTATTGACCAAGCTTGTTTATTTAAGATGGCTGGATATTGGTTCTTTTTTTGCAAGTTTACAGACCTTGACTTGGTCAAAGAAGGAACTTGGCCAGTATCTAGCAATCGTGACCTCACACTTGGTCAATAACCCTTATTTATTACACGACTCAGGCAGTCAGAGGGCCAATAACTAAAATCAACCAATCAAAATGCTCTATTGCCGGTCCAATAGTCTTTGCTTTCTTCAGTCGTGTAATAAATCTTTTATTAACCAATCTTGCTCGGGACCGTGCTGGGAGAATATTGGCCCTCGGTCTTTTTTGTACGTCAAGACCTCGGGCCAATATTCTCCCAGTACGGCCCTCCCGCTTGGTTAATAAGATATATATCTTCTTTCTTCTTCTGTTATTCTTTTTTTTATGAATTCTCCCATACCCAATATTTTTAGGACAATACCCAGCTGGTGCAGTGGCAGGAAGTCCAACAGGGGTGGCCCCATCACCACAACACCAGATGCCAATCACAAGTCAGCCACAGGCCGACATGTATGGCGTGCAAATGAATGGTAGTGGTATGGGTGCAGAGTACCAATCAGGAACTAATGTGGGTGCTAATGTCCAGTCACAGGTAAAGGAAGCTGTACTGTAAGTCTAAACCTCCGGCATTAAATTATGTTTCGATGTGTAAATTCTCCTTAAAATGTAAGTGCAGGTGAACATTCTGGGCCATCTGAATTCCATACTTATAGCCTTCTGTAAGGTCATATTGGCTGAGCACAACCCAGCTGTCCTTCACTGTTCTAATGTGCTAGATGGGAATAACTAGAAGCAAAGTTCATTCTTCTCCCATAATTTATACAAGCTCATTGAGCTGAATAAAATGTACTGTCTTTCATTTTTTATTACTCCATATGATGCTTTTGACATTGCTGATCCTAGCAGTATGAAGCACCCTGTGTCAACAAAAACCTAGTAAATGGCCCAGCTAACCATCGGCATGGATCTCACACAAGCTCAGTGGTAAGGGCACCCAGTGCAAATCCTGTTGGGGACTTGTGACATGACTGTCATTTATTCACTGAGCCAGAATTTACCCTATTTCATTATTATTTTGTCAAGAATGTGTATAAATTATTTGCTAAGTAAATAAGCTTCTTCAACCAGTTGTCATTATACCACTTTAGGTACCGGGTTTGCGTCATGTTATTTCCCAGGCTGCTACAGGTTATATTGATCCAGCAACGGGACACATGCAACCTCATGGACAGGGACAAGTGTATCATGAGCCACATCACCTTCATCACCAAGTAAGTAGACAACTATAATAGCAACAACAGCAGCAGTAACAACTACAGTTTCTGTTGTTTGATAATTTTTTCTGATTTGTACTGTGGAGGACATTATGACTCGGCTTGTGTTCTTCAAAAGATGGATTACACAATTCACCATTAAGTCACAATCCAGCAGATAGGGTGGTTTGTTTTATTAACACTTATCCGGCCCATTGGATAGTAATTTATCTGGTAGCCTTTGAACAACCGGGGTCATGTGGTTATTTAAACCAGATATGGTTTAAATAAAAAAAAAATTAACAGCATCCTCTCTGTATTATTATAAATCTTTGATGTCTCTATTTTGAAGGCAAGAGGATTTAATGAACTGTTTGACTCCATAAATGTCTGGGCTGGAAAATCTGGATCTGGGAAGGTATGATACTGACATGTACATCAGCTGTTACTCTCTCACACTTTATACAAGTACATCTACATTTTTTCCTGAAAACAATTGTACAGTCGAACCTCGATTATCCGGGCTCGTCGGGCTCACAGTAAATAGTCTGGATAATTGAGAGTCCGGATATTCGAAAATATGAATATTAATGAGATAGAAATGTAGACAAGAGGTATACAGCAAAGAAAACATTTTAACTGTGAAATCTACACAGCCTGTTAATGTATTTATAAATAAAAAGTGCCAGTTCAGGTATTTTCTGATGCCATGCCATGTTTTAAACTTTTCTCGGCAGCCAGTTGATGCTTTGAATTCACGATCAGCCACCTCTGTGCTGCGTTGAGAAGTGTTTCTGAAATCAGTGTCCCACTACATGTAGATCTTTGTTGAATAAACCAGGCGCACAGGGCTTTTGTCCAACGGCTCGTCATTGGCCAGCTTCAGGGACTTTCATTTTAATCCTTCGCTTGTCTTGATGCTGTCAGTAAATTTTAGGATCTTGTCTTTGTTCTTCCTTATGTCAGACAGAGATCTCCTGCTCAATGATGCCAATTCTTAAGTTAAATTTGTATCTTTCTTTCCTTTATCCAAACGTGAAATACTTATCTGCTTATCTTTAATCGATAGAACAGCTCACTTTCGCTTCATAGACATGTTTCTGGTTTGAGTTTGTGATCGATCGCTCGTGTGATAACCCATGCGGAAGGAACTAATCAAGCATGAAATTCGCTTGGCAACAAAACAATTGAGCCAATCATATATAAGATGAACGCATCTGAATAATTCTTTGTCTTGTTGCACCTGCAAATTTTGAAAAGCGTATGGGATAATACAGTGTTTCAACAGTGTTTTGAAAGGATTATTGGGCTGTTTGCGACAATCACAACCAAGTAATATTCATGAAAAATTTGGGACCAGAAAAAAAGTCTGGATAATTGAATAGTTCAGATAATCAAGGTCCAGATAATCGAGGTTCGACCGGAATTTTTTTTTTTGCGAGCAGTAATAAAATGTCAAGTGTTGTCATTTTCCCAGGTTTATTCAGATCTGTAAAATATAAACTGATGGTTAGAATTTGTTACAGACTAATCTGTGTAATTTCACTGGCTTAAGTTGTGTTTAACTGTGACAGTCAGTCATGTCTTCATATTTTTCTGTGCAGTTCAGAGTACTTGATCTTTCATATATTTATGTGTAGATTGTTTTCCATAGATTATATAATAAAAGCACTTATCAAAATTTAGAACCCAAATAAATGTAACTTAAGTCAATTTTATCCCGCTTTCTAAACTTCCACTGCTATATCAATTCTGGCAAGTTGTGCATTTAGTAAATTTCTTATTTTCTCAAAACTTTTTTCAGAGCGGAGAACAAAGAAAGAGAGGTCAAAATGGCAAATCAGGTGGGAAAAATCTTTGAGAGATGGCATACATATGTGCACATGAATATCTTGTAGTATTTTGTTGTTTAAAAGGGTTCATTTTCATTTTCTTGCAAGTTGCAAACCTTTCAAAATTGTGGAAACATGAAGAGGGTCGTATATTCAAACAATGACTGGCCTGTTATAACTAAAAGAAAATACCCAACACAAGTTACAGTGGTGGGTGTGGCTTTTCGTAAAAGGAGGTCCCATCTTCTCTTCCATTTGGTCCTCAATTTTCCCTGGGCAAGGTACAGGAGCCACCTCTCGTGAGTCCTAAAATATGCTTCAGCGGACTCTAACACAAAACAGTTTTAATATTACATTCAAGGTTACAGTTTTAATATTGTTTGTAAAACTGGTTGTAAAATTGCAGGAAGCCGCAGTAATACCCCCTCAGACTCTTTACCAGGCTCCCAAGAGGACAAAGATGAGCAGGGAGGCCCAGAGTTCTCCAGTCTCCAAGGGCTGAGTGACATGGCCAATGCTGACTTTGACTCACGAGGGAATGACAGGTCTAGGGATGATCCACCATCAAAACGAACAAAGATGTGAAAAGTTGCAAGGAGAAGGAAAAGGGAATCAAGATGACGGGTTGAAGGTTTTCTCCGTCAAATGAAGAGAGGAAACTAGTGAATATTATGGAGATTTCAGGTTGTTTTAAAAATGTTTGATTTAGAAAGTGTTGTGATAGCTGAAATGAACTGGAAGAGGTAAAGGTGTCTCACATCGGACATGCCACTGAATTTGTGGTTCAAAGCTCAACACAATGTGGGTTAGTCAAAGGAAAGTTTTGCTAGTTTATTTTACAGAGTTTGCTATAATTACTTTCGCTTAGCCACCACATTCCATTGCTTTACTGGTCTGTGGTAAAAAAAAAATTGAGGGTCAACAAATGATTGGTGATATTCTAGGACTGAAGCTGTTGTCAGTTGTGCCAATGAAAGTGAGGGCCTACTGGTTAATGCCCTCCATTTTACATAACTCATAATCAGAAGCTTAGTTTGTACTTTTAGATTATAAGCTGTTGAATGACCTATTGCTTTTTGGAAATCCAAGATGTTGTGAGAAATATTATCACAGAGGTGATGTATTTATACCATGCCACAGAAGATACAGCCAATCAGAATACATGGAATACGTAGTACATGCATATTCCCAACCTTCTACCATGCACTGAATCGATTGTTTTTGCTATTGTACTTACTATCTTTGGCAGGTTACAACATAGGTAGGCAATACTTTTGAGTGATACACCAAACAATACGCCACTCGCATTATCTTGGTATACGCACTGGCCTAGAGCCTTGTGTGTATACCGAGAAAATTGCAAGCGACTTGTGGAGCATTCCATGTTATACCCCTTGGAAGTGTTGCTTAACTAGTACTGGGTGGTTACTGCTGATATGTTCTAGTTGCAAGTATAGAGGGCCGATGGTTGATCATGTCAGTCCCTGACTAGAAATGTTAAGGGTCGTCAATCAAATGATGTTATGTGCCTGCTCGGTTATTGACATTGCTATTGCATATTTAGCTCAAGAATATATATAGTTAGGGGTCTCGGGTACAAATGCCTTCCAGTTGCCTTTCCTCTAAGTTCTTACACCTAAGTTTTCGTAGCTCGTCACGCAGTCTTTCCCGTCCAACAGCGGGAAAGACTGCGTGACAAACCAATCGAATGTCTGTATGGGAGGCTACCCTTCGTTTTCTTGGGCTGAACACTCGACTCGGCGGTGCCGGGTTGACTATTCGCTCATGGAAAACTTTGGACGCTTATTGATGATTGTAGATTAAATAACTTGACAGCAAGGATTTGAATATTCACTAAAGACATTTAGTGTAAAGAATGATATCTTTAGTGATGTTTTTTCAGTCATCAAGAAGACCCAGAAAAATAGTTGGTAAATGTTCACTGTTACAAGGACATGCAGACAGGCTGTACATCACAAGAGAAACTAATTATTTGAATTACGTTCGTAAGGCTGTAGAAGCATGTTGTACAAATCTCCTTAACATAGAATCGAAACGTCTGCAAATCCTTTTCCTGGTGTCTTTTTCTATTACGTTTTCTTTAAACCTTTTTTTTTCTATTTCATTGTTCGTTCTGTAACTAAGCAGTACCCGGGTTCTTTCAAGAACTAGGAACACAGATCCGTCAGAGAGCGAAATTCTCAACAGGCCCAATCCCTTTGACGGTGGCTCAAATAGTTTTTGCGGGAGATTGTTTGAGAACGTTTTGAAAACTTAGTTTCCTGGCCAAGGTTTTCATTCAAGCCTTCTTGGCACTTGCTTAGAGAATGACAAAACGCTGTTTCGTTTTTTTGAGAAAGTTTTTATTTAGAGGCCAGTTGTATCATTTCACAGGGGCTAATACAAAAAATACGGGTACTTTGTTTAATTATGTGGAATATTCCCCTTTCACCCCAGCAGGAAAAGATTTGAAGCAATACTGTTCAATAGAATTCATATGAATGGTCGTACCTTAACGCGTCTTCCACAAACGTGAAAAAATACTTCGCGGTTTCTTACCATGGACTTGAAAGGGGTTAAAGGGGAGGGGTGCTTTGGAGTGACAAAAATTCATTGTTTGTAGTGAGCATGACAAGAAAAATTTAAGTAAGGCTAAATTATAGTCGACAAACGATTTTGGTAGGGTACGAGTGCTTGGTGAACGACTTTGATTTTTTCCTGTGTACAACCCTGTTGTTTTTATATGCATAGCCCGCCGAACATTCACAAAATACATGTAGGTATACAATAATTATAGAAATACGTATTTTATTAAGGACAAAGTAAGCGAAGTTTTTGGCTTCCAAACCTAAGAGACATTTAAGTGTAATTTCCTCTAGTTTGTTAGTATGTCCATGCAAGCTGACCAATAGAAATTTTTAGGTAAATATATGATAATTTTATGATGTCATTAGAGGTTGTGTTTGGTAACTCGCCATATTGAACATTAGTTGGTGATTAAACTTCACTTGCGAAGACTGAAAAAAGTGTATTTGTTGCGTACTAATACCTTGACAATTTGAGTTAATGGTCGTGAAAGTAGGCCTGCAAATATTTTTTCTCTTGAAATGATTCAAATGACACGTCCTAAATGAGACACCGTGACGGTCAGACAAAACAAATTGTGGTCGGACATCACCAAAATTGTAAGGTTTAGTTTAGTTTGGTATATTTTTTCATCCCTTAATATCGTAAAATGATTTACGATGAAAAACGTGTCCCCGACGTCACGTCCGATTACTTTGGACATGAGCAAATTTTGCTTGCCCGATGACCGACTGTCATTTGCAGCCCTCTGAAAGCACTTTACGCGTGTCAAAATGAATACACTTGGAACTTCATTTTAACAGGTAAGCTTCGTCAGGCTGGACAAGATATACCTCTTACTAACCGAGTTCGAGGGCTGTACAGGAAGGCACGGACCGAGTTTTTTTCCCTTCGATTTATGGCCCAAGCGCGAAGCGCGCGGGCCGTAATTTAAAGGGGGAAAACGAGGATCCGTAACTTAGGCCCAGTTCAGACGTCGTGCTTCTGCCGTGCCGAACTAAAGTCGAATTAAGTTCGACAAAAGCACGGCAGAAGCATGGCGTCTGAATCAAACTTTTAAATTAGGTTCGGCAAGCAATTAAGTTCGACAAGCTCTGCCGTGCTACACGACTCTGACACGGCAGTGATTCAAACGTCGTGCTTCTGTCGTGCCAAACTAAATTTATAAATTATGTTAATATGTCCTGGCGAGATAGCGTTCCCTCGGCGAGTTTAGGAGGAGAATTGTTGCGAGGCTCCAGTAAACCCTGAATTTGATTCGACTCTGTCTCGACGTCTGAATCAGAGTTGCTTTCCTGCCGTGCTACAGTCGAGCCAAATTGCAATTTAGTTCGGCACGGCAGAAGCACGACGTCTGAACTGGGCCTTAAAGTACGGATCGAGAAAACGGTGTGTCTGACGGGCTCAGGAACGATTTCTATTCACGCTGAACGGCTTCAAATTTCCTGAGCACCTCGAAAGCGAAACGAGTCAATTTGAAGTCGTTTAATAAACAATTTAGAGTAAGGGAATATTGCAAACAGTTTTGAACTGTTACTTGCCGATAAACTTTTTACTTGCCGATATCCCACAAAACAGTTTTGCAACAAAACAAATGTCCGTAAAGGAGAGTACGGCCCGCTAAATTGACCAATCATAGCGCGTGTACTAACTGGGAGATGTAATAAATCATTTTATTATACATCAGACTCACTACGAAAAATCTGATTGGTCAAGAGCATTCAATCAATTCACAATAGCTTGTGAACTTGACATGATAAATGCGTTATCTGCTGCAGATATTGCATTTATCATGTCAAGTTCAACGTCTGCCTGGTTACTAAGCCCCTCAGAGTGTTCTCCTCAGAAACAAACTGAACGCTTCGCTTCTGTTTCTGAGGATGAATCAGACCTTCCATCCCCCATCACATGCAAATCTGGAGGTTTTAAAAAACAAGCCCAGAAAAACCTGGAGATTAGGACCTCAAACCTGGAGACTTCAGAAATATGCGTCAAATAATAACAACAATGACAGATTATTTGTTTCAGAGCACTCTTTAGGGAATTATTGCTCTTTGCTGTACTCTTTTGCTGCTTTTTTTGCACTTCGGCTCATTCTCCAGCCGTCTCGGTGCGCACGCGATCCTCTGGTGGTGGGGTGGATCGCGGTTGCACCAAGACACTCAAGGCTCGAGACTGAGCCTAGCATTCCCTCACAATTAAATTAGTTTTGATCAATTGAATTCGGCTGTTATGAGCTCAGATTTCTCGATATTCCTCCATACCTTCCGGAATTGTTTGGCAATTTAAGGCTTACTGATTCACCGTGAGATTAAGAGGCAAAACCGTGAGACCGTGAGTTGGCATCCCAAACCGTGAGTCTCACGGTCAAACCGTGAGGGT
>Ga0126343_10000460_pt1 | contig 15607 bp, 9 predicted proteins | sample Cyp2metagenome_FD_92531 | JGI IMG/M metagenome (GOLD analysis project Ga0126343, IMG submission 92531) | Coral microbial communities from Lord Howe Island, Old Settlement Bay, Australia - Cyphastrea 2 metagenome | ecosystem: Host-associated > Invertebrates > Cnidaria > Coral ... | reverse complement strand
TTTGATCTTTGTCAAGTAGCAGGTGATTTATTTCGTCATTTCTTTTTAATGGTAGAATGATGTTATGATTTCAGAAACTTGAGAATTTCTGTCCACTTGTTTGTAATTTTGCTATAACAATAATTATTTGGCTTTTTTCACGAGCGTGTTAGCGATAATGTTCACGATAAAATGCGATAAAAGTATGGTGTCAATTCTATCCACACTCAGCTATTGGTCTTTCAATGTAAATTTTACACATCACATTTTCACTGGGACATGGTCATTGGGGGATGTAATTAAACAAGTTACCATTGATTCATTGAGTCATTTTTTTTTGCAATAAACATTGTCAAAGACTTGTGAAGAATTTAAATTTCGTGGCTGGTATGACGTGGCATTTCGTCTCGGTCACGATTTATACCATGTGAACTTTGCGGCGACTTAGTCGGTGTGTTGAGTATGGTATGGATGGGTCAATGGATGAGTGAGCCAGTGAGTGAGTGAGAGAGGTATGTATGTCACTTTAATCAGATTGGATCTACTACAAACAGCCAATCAAATTTCTTGTTGTAAAGGTAATGGTATGGGAGAAGATTTGAAGTATTCATATATTGGGTTTACTTCGATATTTTTTGAGGGTTAGGCTGAAGATTTTAGCTATGGACGAGACGAGCCTTAAGGTTTAAAACAGTGCGTGAGCCAGTTCTATGCAAATGAACAAGATCTTTTTATTTTTAGTTACAAAGGTAACTTGATACTTTTATTTTTTTCACAAGGAATAAATTCAATTATTCAGAAGTCATGCATCCTCGCTTCTTGTTCTTAGGAAAACTTTAAAAGGAGACTAGACTATTTTGATTTGAGACAGTTCAAACAATTACAACAGTAAGTGCAGGTAACAATTGTTTTGTTCTTGTTGCATGCAAATATGGCAAGATACTTTTATTTTTCAGTTACAAAGGGTAATTTGACACTATTGTTTTTCACAAGGGATTAAATTCTATCAGAGTGATGAATCGTCACCTCTTGTTCCCCCGAGATGTTTGCTATGTTTAGTTTCAAATGGTAACTTAATACTTTCATTGTTTTTTTTTTTATATCAGAGTAAATTCAATTAGAGCTTTTAAGTTATCAGCTATTGTTCCCAGGATATTGAACCAAAAAGAAGCTTTTATTTCAGGACAGTTTTTACATCTCTGCAGTGGCAGGTTATATATATTTGATGGGCACTTAATGACATTCTTTTCAGTCTGATATTTTTAAAGGTAAAAAGTAGAAAAACTGCTCAAATGTTCTTTGAAGACTTCGTGGTACCACATAAAAGTGCAATTGGCTCGCAAAATAGCCTCCCCCAGAAGACTGCGAGGGGGCTTATGGCGGGTTGCGGGGATTGCCAGTCATGAGATCATTATACTGTCTAGGGGCCTGCTGGCCACAGTGAAGGCCCCTGGATATTCCAAACACCCATCTTCCATATGGTATAATGCAGTTGTTAATATATCTAAATTGCAAAACGATGTTCACACGGTCATAGTAACCTTCAATAAGAAGAGAACCTGTTTTCAAATCTACAGTAAAACCTACACATGTACAAATGTGAGGTTTATTATGCACTGAAAGAAGACATGCATTAACACAAGCTTGCAAATAACGGTCGGTCATCGACAATTGTCAGTTAAATTTTAGCTTTTGACTGGCAAAAGCTTGGCCTGGTCAGACATCATGACCGTGCATGACAATTTTATCTGGTTTGTCAGGAAACAAAAGGTTACATTAAAGACTCTATCTTGATTAGTCACCTGAGTGGAGCAAGACTTCCAGTCTAAAAATATCGCAAATATGTCAATCGATCACTCTGTCTGAAATTTGATTTCTTCATACTGTTTTGAATTTTTTGTCCGACCAGACTGGGTTCTTGTCCAGTCAAAACTGGCCCTGGCCTGACAAATGACCTTCCTATAAACAAAAATTATTTGCGGGCTTGTTAACAAAACATAATAACATAACTTCCTAATAATTAAACATTCACAGTACAAGGACATAAAGAATTCAACTAGAAATAAACAAGCTTGATGTTCAACTTGAACAGTGTAGGGTTAATAACGTGTAACTTATACAGCAGTAAATATTTATCTGATTATCTATCTAACTAGCGAAAGCATCGATCTTTAAAACAAAGATGAAGCATTCTCACCTTCCCTTGCCATATAAAGCTCTTTAAATTTCGCTCTTCTTTGGCCAAATTCAATTTCACTTTGTTCTTTAGTTTTTACAAGCTGGTGCTCTTTTCGCTTCAAATCTTGAATGGTAGCTTTGAGGACATCGATGTCTGACAACGCAAAGCACTACAATATCAGTGTCTGTTTGCATCAGAAGGATTAAGAAATGCAATGAAATTATGAAAGCTAGTTACCATCAGGAAGATCCTTTGCATTATTTTCCAGGTCGTCCATATTTTTATCAATATAAAATTTATAAATAACAAGCCGCCATTTTGCTTCCCCAAAGTTAGCCTCGTCTCCATGTAATTGCATAATTTGATATTCTTCCAGGGGAGGGCTGGTGTCACGAGTGTTTGAACTTTGTACACTTTTTACTGTACTTTTGGAGGTTGACCTTGCTCAAAACGTGCGAAATACTGAAAGGTGGTTATGTGTGCTGATACAACTAAGAGTCAACTAGGCAAGATAAGCATTGCAATAATGTCATTCTTCCATAATCGATAAACAAAACGATGGCCCCACAACAATGTGTTCAGCCTGCCAACTGACATAGCGCAAGGGACGACACCCCTGGACGACGACCGTGACTAAAAACAATACACGAGTACATACAAGTAACATACGCATACATCCGAGTACATACGACTACGTATATAGTGACATACGGATACATCCGAGTACATACGAGTATGTATATAGTGACATACCAATACATACGAGTAACATGCGGATGCAAACTGACGCATACAAAACATAGGTACATACAGGCTCCATACGAATACAGTGGTTACATTCCAAAACATAGTAGCCCCTTACGTTGGCAGGAGGGTAATACATTTCTACATGTAACATTTTTTTCTTGTTATTTTACATTTTAAATGTGCGTAGGTCGTATCTTGCAGCGCGCGCGAGTGTTACACACGCGGGGGTACCACACACATGCACGTGTGCCACATACATACGCACACACCACACACGCGCGCGCGCGAACCTGAACGCTAATGTGATGTGATCAGGGCGCTTATATGCCCTGGATATGATCGATGCGATATTGCGCTTTCAATAAACGCAGATTACGATGATTGCACACAGATTTTGTCCACCCAAATTCTCATAGTATTATTTTCCTCGAAGTAACAGCAAAGTAAATCTTCGGGACATATGCGTTACGTGTTGTTTCGGGGAGGGGCCGTGGGAGGGGGAATCTTTTCACCCTCTGAATTGAACCCCTCTCCCTTTCCTCGTGTACGAAGTAAAAAAGTCTAACTTTCTTTCAAACTTGCAAATTTTGGTTATTTCCTTAGCATAAGTGAATTTCAAATAAAACCTGTTTGTTACCGTAGTCTGCATGTATTCGTATGTCACTCGCGATGTACTCGTGTCAGTATACATATACCTGAACTTTATTTTTGTCTCGAATTTAAGAGTACCTATTATGCAAGCTAATTTTTCCGAGAGAAAAATAACGAAAGAAATCAACATCATGTACAGTAAGGGGGTGTTTACATGAGAAAACTCGCACCGGCGCGAGTTTCACACCGGGATGACTTTTTGATTCCGTATCGCGTTTACATGATGACTAGGTCATTTCATATCTTGTTATTTAACGGTACATTTCATATTGATAAAATACACGTTTGCTTCAAAATCGCAAACATTACGCCTGCGCTACCTGTTCCAGTCTACCGGCAGGCCGATTTCACACCGAAATGGGTGGTTGTTTCGCGTTTACGTGATACCGTTGCGAGATTTCGTACGGGAGTGAAATTCTCGCCCCGGTGCGAGAACCGGGGTGAACTCACGCCGGGGTTACTCGCGGCGGCATAACATTTTGTGGTGGTATCATGTAAACAAATATAGAGCCATGAGAGGGAACCGGAGTGAACTCCGGCTCCCTCCGGGGCGAAAGTCACCCCGGTGTATGTTAACACCCCCTAACATACAAACTGCAATTCTGTACAAAACATTGCCACAAAATTCCGGAGTGCGACGGGTGTAATTTTCTGTTTCACTTTAGAAGTGAGCAATACCGTTCAAACTAAATGAATGAATTTTTTTACTTAAGTTTATAAAATGCCGTCTCTAGTACTCTTGAAAAGAAAATGGAGTGTCTTTGCTCGTTCGTGGATTAACGCGGTTGAGAGATACGTTTGAGAACTAAAACCCATAAAAAATTTATATACAAGAACACTGCGAAGATGAGGTATTATATCTACCGTAGATATGGTTGTTCTTTAGTCAGTTACCTAAAAGAGATTCAATGGTGAGCATTGTAAGGTTGCGTGTCTGGGCTCGCTCTGTGTCTAATATCCAGAGTTAACCCTAGGGTGACCATTTTGTTTTTTTGTTTTTAATGTACTCATGTTCAAAACTGTGGGGCGGCGAAAAATAGAAACAGAACTCCTCGCTGAAAAGCTTCAAAAATGAAATCAAAGATCTTGCTAATCCTGGGTTAGCTTAATCGGGCTTTGAACAACCCGGCCCTGTATTTTAGCCTCTTTGATGTTTACCGGCCATTCTAACCATTTCCTACAATTAAATATGCTCTAGGTAATGAGGTGTGCAAAATGACGAAAATAGTATGGGAAGTTCGTAAAGTTCTTTGTTGTATGTTTTTGTTTGCTATTTTGGGGGTTGACCCCGCACAAAACCTGACAAAATACAAAAGGTGGTTATGTGTGCTCACTCAACTAACAAAGATAAGCATTGCGATAATTTAATCATACGTAGAATGATCATGAACCAAAAGTATCAAGATGTGCAGGGTCAAGGGCCTTCCAAAAATAAATCTTTATCTGTTTGTTTGCTTCTTTGATGTTTAGCGGCCTTTCCAACCATAAGCATAAGCGTAAAAAGAAAACTTTTGCTCTCAACTGGCGTATAAGCTTCCTAGGCTTATGCCTCTGCTTATACTTGCGTCGCAAGTGGGGGCATTTATAGACAGGATGCAAAACTCACATGCCGTGTGAAATCACTAAATTAAATACAATTAAAACAATTAAACAATTGCTTTTTCTAACTGTCTTCGAGGCAGAAACCGATACAAAAAAGGATGATTTTAAATTTGGTGTACCCTATCAGCTGGCCAACCCAGTCTTCTTCAGGTACAATTTCAGATATTTCTTATATCGCATATACTTCAAATAAATCCTCGAAATAGGTCCGGGCAAACGCTGCACTTTACATGAGCCGAATCGAACTGCAAATGAGTATAACCCTTTGGCTTCATTAGCATTCGATTCAGCTCATGTGACGTGAGGCGTTTGACCCCGACCTGGGGCGCTTATTTCAAATTTAGGAGAAGACAGGGGGGCGCCAATTCGAGGGAGTCGAGGGAGGGGGAGGGCCGTTTATTTAATTTTTCCCAAATCGTGGCCAGACGAGATTACCTTTTTAATACATCATCTGCGCGTAAACAACAACAGAAGCTATTTATCGACATGAAAAGCTGATCCTAAAGTTTTAATCGCAGCACCAATAGTACTTATAATTTTTTTCCAAACTTTATGTGTGGACAAATTGAAACAATGCACAAATTTAGTACTACACGACACGAAAACTATAATCATTTGTTGTCGCATTACTTGTCAACTAAATGGGGTGTGGGGAACGGGCCGCTTATTCGAAGGGGGTGCACTTATTTTTAATTTTGGCCGAAAGGAATTCGAGGACTGACGTATGTATTTCCGGTATTCCGTATTTTTTCCCGTGTTCTCGGCGCATTCCGTATTTCCTCTTGTGCGCTCGACGTATCCCGTATTTTCTCGAGTGGTCCGTGGATAAAATCAGGAATAACGTCGTTTTAGGTGAGTGTTCGGAAATGTTTGAGAGCGAGAAAAGGGATAATATAATATAAGGAAACCGTGCGTTTAATATAGATCACCAATTGGCCTCATTGAAGGCCTAACATAATTCTCGGCTCCTAACTTAGGTCCTGACTCAGATTCCTGGTTCACAGGTCGGTTTCCATATGGAAAGCTAAACATCCTCGACAACTTCAAACACTTCAGAAAAAACAAAGCTTTACTAAGTTAGGGCAGATTCAAACTTCTGTTATACGACATAGGATTGGACGAATAACTGAGCCTAACCTGAAAATCAAAAATTATTAGCTTCTTTCTAGAACGTGGAATAAACTGAATGACTCAAACACTTAACAAAAAAGTGCTCATTCTGATCACGCTCTCTTTGCTTACACTAAGAATTTCGTCATCACCAGAGACGTATGTAAAAATTACTAGCATGCACCTAGTAAGCTTACACTGTTTGGATAGTGATCCTCATTGTGCCTAAACATTGAATGTTTTAAAACTTTTCACTACTTTAAAAAGCTAAGTTATGTTTGCATAATTTAACGCAATAACTGCCGTGCGGGACACTTCCTTGCGCGTGATGGTATTCTGAAAGTGATGTGAATAATTTTTACTGTAATGTTTCTCGGTCTTCTTCTTCCCAAATACCACACCCTGGTATGAATTCATATATCGTGTTTAACATTTATCTTTGGTTGAAAATTGTTCAAACTAGTTTGCTTTCTTTCTTTTGGTGCTATTTTTGTATTCTTTTGAGTTTTCGTGGAATGCTAATGGAGTGCAACACAGTCTTGGTATTCAGCCCGGGGGTGGTGTGCACTAACGAACACAACTCAAATCGAGAATAAGGTTTACGTAAAAGCCAACTCCATCATTAACAGAGCCATGTCGATATGTTCTAACCGAGTTACCCGGCTACAACAAAGCTCGCCTTTGGATGCAGAATTCAGAAAGCGTCATCGAAGGTTAATATTGGAAAACCATCTAATTTCACGGCGTGTATCGTTAACATTTTTTTACGGTTAGCGCTTAATTTTTTCAGTTTCTACGCCTAACGGCTAAATTCTTGGCCGTTTTGCGACTACCTACTAGTCTCCTTCGCAGCCGTTATTAGGGTCGTCACGCAAAGATCCTCCCCATTAACGGAGGATCGTTGCTTGACGACCCTGGTAACGGCTAGACTAGTAACTAACGTATTTACTCGAATAAGCGTCGCCCCTGAATAAGCGCCGCCCTCGATTAAGCGCCGCACATGGGGTGGAAGCTTAATAAGCGGCGTTCTTATTGCGCTTTTTATCAAGTGTTATGAGTTTAAGCAGGTATTTAATTTTCCTATGAACTGGACAATGGGTTTTCTGACATTCGGTGTCAATTTATTAGCGATCAGCCAGTCGAGGAGTTTGTTTAGTTCTTGATTCATGGTAATTTACAGCGATTTGAGATATTTATCAGCGTGAAGGATAGTAGTATCATCAGAGAAAAGGATCTTAAGTGTGAGTAAACTCTTGACCAATCAGTTTTGTATAGCTAGTAAGTATGAGTTACAGCCCCAGTTAACGGCACGTGTTAATTTCATTGTTTGTATTTTTACAACTTTTGTTTGTCATTTTGCAAAGTAAACCATGTAAATGTGCATTGAATAATAAAAAGAATCATCAGCAAAAAGGTAAAAACTAAGCTAATATGTTTAATCAATTATTCAAAGTGCTAACTCTTTTGGTTAACCCTCAGAGAACTATTTGTGACAGTTAATTTCAATCATTTTAAACTCGACGACTCCGAAACGTTATTCCATTGCATCGCCTATTTTTACATGCTTATGTATAACCAAACCCTTGTTCACTAACATAAAGTGAGGGAAATCCCTCTACTTATGGAGGACACCTACCTGAAACAATTAAAAAAATAACGAATAATGAAACATAGGAAAAGAAAGGTGTATCTACAAATTTCATAAAATACCTAACAGTGGGAAAAGAAAATAAAGGCATTTAGAACCAAATTTATACTAACAAAATCTAATTTCACTATGTATGCAGACGATCGCTAAATTTATGAACTAGTTGTTTTCACGAGTGGTTTTTCACTGAGGTCGCTTAGCGAGTGAAAACCGGAAATCCCGTGAAAACAGTACTTTTCCAACTCAGTCGCTTAAAGCCTGGTTTCCATATCATCGTCCCAGTCGTCTCAACAAAATATTCAGACGATCGGGACGATCATATGGAAATGCGGGAAACGCTACCCAGACGATCGCAAACGACCCGAACGACTGAGACGACCTCAATCGCGTGGATAGAATTGTGTAAATTTTGAAGCGATCCGAGTCGTTTTCGATCGTCTGGGTAGCGTTTCCATATGATCGTCCCGATCGTCTGAACATTTTTTGAGACGACTGGGACGATCCGGACGATCCTATGGAAAACAAGCTTGAGGGACAGTGTAATGAGCTGCGCATGTGCGAGCTTTCGATCAAGAGTTTTAATTCCACAAAGCCAATACTCGCTTAGATATCTGGCTCCAAAATTATGGAACAGGTTTCCCAGCGAATAAACTAATCATTTGGTTACTGAAGAACTAAACTAACCGTTACAATTAAAGCAATTCACACTTCGCTTAACCTAATTTGAATTCTGCAACTTTTGGCTCAACACTTGCTTACTAGACCTTACTAGATATCTCGGTCGAAAATTATGGCGCAGGCTCCCCAGCTAATGAAGGCGGACTACCTGTACATTAACACTTTCAAAACGAACATACATATGATCAATCTGAATTTTCTACTGTATGAAGAATGCTTTTGTTTGTTTACAATAAAAAAGGTCCAGTGGCAACATTTGTAGTGTAGTTAGATTGGTTTATCCTTTGCTGACAGTAGTAACCGCCACCGTGCTCTAACTGAACGCGCAAAATGTTATTTTTGAACCACACAGAAGGCACAATTATTGTTAGTTAGAATGATTTTGAGAACGACTTAACTTTTCCTTTGATCGTTTGTAAACAGGAGTCAAATAAAAAATTCCTCCTTTATATTCACAGATCCGTTGCCACACAATTTTGCTAAGCAAAGCCAGCAAGATGTGCATCTTGTTTCTCTACTTCTGTGACAAACCAAATCCAGATGGATACCGTCTTATTATGGCATCAAATAGGGATGAATTTTACTTCAGACCAACAGCTGATGCTAGCTTCTGGGCAAAAAATCCCAACATACTCGCAGGTAAAACTCATGATACGCGTTTATGGTTTTATATTAAATTCATAAAATGGTTTGAGCCCACTCCATTTTAGCTGATTTATTATTATCATGATTTTGGACTCTTCTTACCCTAAACCCTCATTCTCTAGAACTCAAATCATGTGATCTGATGAGCCCTCCAAGAGTTCAATAAAGTAGAGTTCAAAATGGTATCAGTCCAATTTGTTGATACATATGGTTTTGTATTTGCGCACACAAAGCGCTTCTGAGCAGAAAAAGAGAAATCTCTGTCTTTGCCGGAAACTCTCACCCCATACCTACACTAAAAAAAAAAACACTGAGAGACAGCAATGCTATATGATTCACAAACTAACCTTTTAACAGAATTGAGTTGATGTGAGAATTCCTTTTAATTTGATAGGAATGGATCTAGCGCAAGGAAAGGAGGGTGGAACATGGCTTGGAATGACCACTAGTGGAAAATTTGCTGGCATCACTTTCTACAGACAAGCTCCTAAGTTCATAGATCGTAATGCAATAGGGAGGGGACATCTGGTGCCAGGCTTTCTTAAAGGTGATGATAATGTTGAAAGCTACCTTGAGTCTGTTAGCAGCCAATCTGACAAGTACAATGGATTTAATCTCTTGGTGGGAAATGTACTTCAAACTGGTGAGACCAAGGTTGGATGGTATTGCAACATTGAAGAGAAACAAGTCACTTTGTTGAAACCAGGAATACACGTCTTATCAAATGGAGTGTTGAATTGTTCTTGGCCCAAGATGGCTTATGGAAGGGAACGATTTGCTGAAATATTAGAGGAAACCTCCACCAAACAAGAGCTTGTTGACAAGCTTATGAGCCTGCTGAACGTACGGCAAAGGTTGGTATCTTCAAACAGCTTTCAAACTCATTTAATTTTCCTACTTATAGCTCTGTTGGATAACAAAAAGCCAAGCAGAATTTGTGAGACAGTTAGATGCGCATAATATGCTGTGTACAAATTTGATAGCCTGCCTGCCAGCAATAACAGCTTGGATGTGCTGTTGCACTAGATTTACTGGTTGAAGGGATTAAAATTGCATCCTCTACAGTCCTCTACAGCCTCTTTTTTTTAAAGTAACTTTTATTTGCTCACAATACATCCAATTATATAGTTTACGTTACTAATACACAACTAAAATGACAATACATCTACGTACAGAACTTAGCCTGAGATACAACACAGCTACATTACATTACTTACAATACTTTTAAGATACTCTACATTTGTTTCGATTTACACTTTTTACAATGCTGAAATCACTAGCTTTTTTTAACTTTCAATACATTGGATGTTTGTTTTATACGAACAATTATATAAGAAAAAAAAGATATAAAATTGAAACCAAACAGAACGTGAATAAAAATAAAAGACGAAGTAAAGTAAACATAAGTGGCAGTGGCACATCCGGCTTGAAAAAGATTTGATTCTGGTTTATACAACCTTACAAAATGTCTGTAGCATTTAAGACGACAGTCTCTGATCGCTTTTTGTTCCACCAGGCGATTACCAGTTGCCAGAATGTTTGAGTTCTGGTGCATTCATATAGGAGGTTAAGTAAATTTTGGTAGGGGTTGCCATAACGATCACAGCTCGGAGATGTTTTCAACTTCATTTTGTAAAGTTTATTGTTGGTGGGTACAATGTTATGTATCACCTTATATTGAAAACATCTAAGTTTATTTTCCATTGTGACCTTGAAGGGTAATTCATAGATAGTTTTAACCGGAAGATTTTGTTCGTTTAGTTCCTTTTCTACGTTCGCGGGCTTGTGCGTTTCCAGCACAAGCATTTTACGAGCAATTCTGGCAGTGACGTTCACAGAAGTGAGGTTGTGTTCGTCACTGTTGCTGTGTTTTCCATGCATTAGGGATAGCAGAAAGGAGACCGCTATAGGTTAGAATGTTCACTGACAAACCATATCTTTGTTGAAACTCAAATCTCGATAAAACGTTTCTGTTTTCGTTTAAAAGGTGGTGAATTTTAAAAACCCCTTTTCTATACCATGACAAGTAAAATACTGGTTTCCCATCTATTCTTATAAAACGGTTGTTCCAAATAATTTCATGCTGGTAGTCATCACCTGTGGAAGGGTTCTTAGAATGTAGCTCTTGCCAAACAGTCAATATATCTCTATAGAACTTTGGCACATGCGGGGCCAAATTCAAATCGCGAAGATCAAAATTGCAATCAAAGATAACTCGACCTCCATACTGAGAAATGGCCGAAGAGAAGAGAGAGCACCATTTGCTACCGTCTGCTTCATACAAACGTTTAACCCACGGTGCTTTAAGGGATTTAACCGCCATGGTGAAGTCAACCATATTAAGACCACCCTTATCCACGGGACCTATGATGGTGTGACATTTTACCTTATCTGACTTAAAGTTCCAGATAAATTTGAAGCAGATATCGTTGACTTTTTCAGCGAAGTTCGGAGGCACTGTAAGAACAGATGCCGGCATTATAAACTAGCTTAGAAATGGCGGGCGTCTTAACGATACAAATCCGTCCTGTGAGAGTTAAGTTCCTGGTTGTCCATGACGGCCATGAATAAACCCAGAGGGTCAACGTCATGCTCTTTGTTGCTACCGTTTAGCCAGAACTTCACCTCTCTTTGGCAAAGACATGAACAGACCACATCAACTGAAATGTCAGTTGCCTTGTATATTTGTGATATCATGTGTATAAGCCTGCATATCGTTTACGTGTTTCCTTCCCAGGGGAAAGGTATTCGCATATAGGTATGTTCTGCGGGATTGGGATGGTTTTTGAGGTTCTTGATCCTTAGATGTAGTATAATTTTTACCCCTGTTGGCACTTTGCCCCCGGAAATTTTCGTATATGATTATGATGGTGATGATTTGCCTCAGCTACAGCGGGAGCATAGGCCATTGACCAGTTCAGTTCTCCATCGGCTTCTGTCCTGGGCAAGCCTTGCTAGCGTGTTCCAGTTGTGGCTCCTCTAGCTCATTTCAGACTCCACAACACTTCTCCAGGCGTTCTTTTGGCAACTCCTCTTCCTCTTGCCTTGAGGGTTCCAGCATAGCGCCTGCATGCTTATGCTGTAAGCCGGTTTCCTTATTCAGTTCGAGGATGAGGATAACTTGGTACCTCTTTATCTCATTTGCAATGATGGTATCACGACCGGTTTGCAACATGGTTTTCACGATTCATTTACCTAAGAGGGATGTTGATTTTGGAAATAGAAGAGTTATCGGCTGTGTAGATTTCCTGACGGCTTACCTTACCCCGCGTCATATGCTATTTAGGCTAAATCGATGGTGTGTATGAAATTGATCGATGTTTCCGTAATCCGTTGAATCCACTGCATGTTGGATTAGCCTGTGCAGGTTCAACAGAGCCCTGTTTGCCAACATTACCTATTTCACCTTTCACGACTAGGAAGTAGGGTTGGACTTTGAGAGACAAAATCTTACATGGGATGGCCAAATTTTATCAGCTAAAATTGTAATTCGAAAAAGCCCAGCGAAACGGGAAACAAATTGCATGCTTGATTGCTTTGATGCTTAACTTCTCGAATGTTAAAAAGATGAAATAAAGTTGACCCGTTTGTTATTTTTTATTTTTCACATGAAGGAGGTGTCATTTTTTGTTTAGTTTGACGCAACTGGGCAGAGTAATTGTCAGCAAAAATCAAAGAAATCGTGGCCACGGTCAAAAGTATCAAATTGGGTTAGTTTGTAGAACTAGGTGAGTAAGTGAAGGATATGTGGTTAGTTTTTGGACATCTTCAGTATAAAGGCAGAAATCCTTGAAAAACGCCGGAGGGTTAGATTTCTTCTCGCGAGAAGTCAGTTTCCACTTTCTTGCTTCTCACCACACGCACGTTCAGGAATTGCTGTAAATCGTTCTCAGCTTAAGTTACATGAACTGCTTCTTCATCAGTCAAGAAGTATTATTATATTTGAATCTGATGTCCATTGTGAACAAATTGAGGCAACTGAATATACACATTCTCCATTGAGTAAAATGCGCAATCTAGCAAGTTAAAAAGCCAACAGTTAGTGCACCAAAGCTTTGATATTTTCGCAAGGTCCCGTCAAGGTCCCGTCAACGCGGTTAAGCTTACCGTCCACACTAATCTGTCTTCACTGAAATCAGATCCTTTCGAAAACGCTCTTCAAGGCCGGCGGAGGAATTTGAAAAAAAGGAGCTTTTGGAAAACGATGACCTTAGCATAATCATGTGATTTCGTCCCTGCCCAAGTTTCCCTCCGATACTCGTATCCAAAATGAACAGTAATCAGTCCGTTTTCAAATTTCTCTTTCTCGTGTTATGGACGGTGCCTTAACGGATGACCCAGAGGGAAGGCTACTACTGATGACTTACATGATTGCTTGTTTTTAATAGATAGGACGGCTTCATACACTTAACCTAGAAATTGGAATATCCCTAAAAGCGTTTCGTTGCAGACAAGAAACTTCTTGTCGTCTTCGGGCACAGAAGTTGTAATTTTGTGCAAGTTTCATCATCGTTCATGGAAAAGATTCACGAGAGTCCACAAAAATGAATACTGAGGTAACTCGAAAACGCTGTCTCCGAAAAGTCTTTGGTCAAATTATCAGAAAATATGAGACACTGCGTACAGGTCTTTTGGTCCCTGTAACCACGTTTCAAATTTTTCGTTGATTCCCACCGACATTGCGACTCTTAAGTAGTAAGTAGGGTATCATGCAATCTTCGTTTGCTTCATTCTTAAGGTCATTCCCCGTTTTGCATTGCGCATATTTACTGCGCATAATTTATGGCGTCATTAGCGCGCACTCGTCACACGTGCATTGAAAAACATGGCGGATTTACCTTGATAGTGAGCTCTGTGTGTTGAAAAATGGCTTCAGCTCATCAACGCGCATGGGGACCCCATCTTTTTTTAATTCTTTGTAATCAGCCAATCAAAAGCTTTGTGTGAGAAAAGATTGATTTCTATTGCTTTAAATTGAATAAATAAGGAAAATAGCGGATAAACTGTGGTCTTTTCTATTTGCCGTTTGATAACCATGTCGAGAAATTTGGTTCAAATTTTAATCAAGGATTCAGCTTTCTGTCTAATTCAAACCTATTATGTTTATTTTTGTTCGACACGATGTATTGACTGTAGTTTAATGAATGCATGTTCTCAAAAGTAACGGTCACAAAAATTTACAATTATTACTAGGAATGCGTTCTTCCAATAAGCACTAAATAATCCTAAAATGGGGTATTTTCAATGCCTCACTGCTCCTAATGAGCATGGGCACCCCCCCCTCTTTTTTATTTCAAAATTGAAGTTCTCATGTGATAAATATTCAGTGGACAGATTGTGAACGAAAATCTATTGTCACTTTTATTTCAGGGGAATTACCTTAAATGGGTTAGGGTAAGACTTTCGCGGTAGCGGGCATCATAGTATACAACAGCACTGTTCTGGTTTCCTTCAGAGGAAAGAAAACCAGAGAAGGTGGCAGACATTCAGTCGCCGATCAAATCAGTTTTAATGCGACAAATTTTATGTTTCTTTAGTGCCTGCACTTTCATATTTACAGGCTAATGAAAATTGGTTGCTTTTGTTTTCAGACAATTTAGTTGTGGTGACGAGAAAAGTTTCTTTGGATCCCAAGATGAGGGTTTTAACATGAATTTGATCCGTGCAAGCCAGGCAATTTTCGTCAACTATAAGGAAGTAAGATATGGAACAAGGTAGATATCGGGAAAATTTGCTTTCTAATGGGCAAGACCCTAGGACAGTTATGGAGATAACCATTGCCCGGAGCCATTGTACATGTACATTTGGGTGTAAAGGCCTTATCCTCTGAATAGTCGAACTATTGATCTCAAACTTAATTTTGCTGATTGATGCACATTGAAATTTTAAAGCAGTCCATTTTTTTGTGGGATGTAATAAAGTTTATTTTTCAGATTCTTAGGAACTAGTGGTCAATTGTTCTTTATTTTTGAGTTAGAGATGCAAAGATTTACTTAGTGACAATGCAAGATCAATTGTGGTATAATAGTACAGTTGTGAAAAAGAGCACTGTGGAAACCATGCCTGTTTGTTCGTCCGTGGTCTAAGTTATTTTGATGACACTGAGTTACTCCTCGTGGAAACTGTTATTGAAAAGGGTAGATTAACTTCATTGTAGGAATTGGGACACCTTCCTGTCTACGAACAGGAGTTGTGAATACATAGTCCTGGCCAAACTTGTTTATTCCAGTCATATTACTTATTCTAACTTTTGTTCCCAGAACAAACACAGTGGTGTTAGTTGATGGCAGTGGTCATGCTACTTATGTAGAGAGGACCATGGAGGAGAGTGCTACTGACCCTGATGAAGCCCAGTGGAGACTGAACAC
>Ga0126343_10000459_pt1 | contig 15609 bp, 11 predicted proteins | sample Cyp2metagenome_FD_92531 | JGI IMG/M metagenome (GOLD analysis project Ga0126343, IMG submission 92531) | Coral microbial communities from Lord Howe Island, Old Settlement Bay, Australia - Cyphastrea 2 metagenome | ecosystem: Host-associated > Invertebrates > Cnidaria > Coral ... | reverse complement strand
GACGTTCATCCTGAGCCTGTCGAAGGACGTTCATCCTGAGCCTGTCGAAGGACGTTCATCCTGAGCCTGTCGAAGGACGTTCATCCTGAGCCTGTCGAAGGATGCGGGCAACACACTTCGACAAGCTCAGTGTGAACGGTGGCATGGATCTGTTTACTACCTCCCTAAGGCAGATGCTGAGTCAAGTTGCCGGTGAGTCAAGTGCTTCTTCGCTGACTGCCAGTACAGCGACGAACAGCTGGGGGTATTCATCCTCGGTGTTTGTCAACAAAGTTGTCTGGACATGGAACGCTACACACTGTGTATGGACAGAACCAACTGGAAACACGGCAAGAAAGACGTCAATTACCAGGTTGTTTCCATTGCCTGACAGGGGAGCTTGATCCCTATTATCTGAAAGTGCCTTGGCAAAAGCGGTGGTAACTTGAACGCTCAGGAGCGTATCGCGACCATGGAACGGATTCTGCGCCTGATTCCGGTTTGACCGGATTGACGCTCTGCTTGCTGACCGGGAGTTTATCAGTCAAGACTGGTTCGAGTGGCTTAACCACAGGAAGGCTTGTCATATCCACTTCGTGTGAAAGAGAACTTTCCTGTTGAGCACGACGGAGCCAGTGTCCCTTTGTGATAGTCATGTGTGTGTTTTTTTGAGCTTGGCTCACTCTGAACTCCAGAAAGGAAAAACAGAGTGGATAAATATACCCTTACCTACTCATTTTTCAAAAGAACCTAAAATCAGTTCCCCTGAGCCTGCTTTCCCAGTAAAACGGAGCAATTTCCCCAATGGTTTCTGTTATGACCCTCAAATACTCTGGCGACATTCGCGAGCTTTGTTACCCATTCATTTACGAAGATTCACCGCTTTGTGACTACGAAATCATCACCGATGAACTGTGCGCCACTTTGGGCGGCGTTATCAGTGAACTTGATGGTGATGAACGGTTTGCCGATATCCACGCCTTTCTTTGCACCCTGCAACCGCACATGTTCCATCTGAACGGCTCTATCCGTGGCAAGCAGGCCATTTTTGAACAGCAGATTGAATGGCTGGCCGGTTACTTTGACCACTATCAACAAGAGATTAAGGGGCAACTACAGGGTTTTGTGCTACCCAGAGGCGGGCGAACTGTGCAATTGTTGCACAACTGTCGTTCATTGGCGAAAAAAGCAATTCGGGCCATGGTGCAGGTAGACGGCGCGGGCATCGCAGTGCCGCCGGAGCTGCACCGCTTTGCCAATATGCTCTGTAACCTGTTTTTCCGCTTGACGGTGGTGATTAACCGCCGGCTTGGTTTGGTTGAGCCAGAGTACCAAAGCCTCAGTTACAGCCTGAAACCGCCGAAAAACAAAGCGTAAACCCCACAGGCCAACTTCAGAACGAAGCCGGCCATATCACTCAGGAGGCCATCTGACGATGGTCAAAGCCTTTAAAACTGATGCGATACAACAGTGAGTAAATCACCGGTAGGACAATCAGCGTCAACACCGTGGCAAAGCCCAGACCAAAAATAATGGTCACCGCCATGGATTGGAAAAAGGCATCAAACAACAGTGGCAGCATACCCAGCATGGTGGTCAGTGCTGCCATACACACCGGGCGCAGACGACTGACCGAGGCGTGGAAGATGGCTTCCTGCGCCTTTTTACCTTCCTCCAGCTCCAGCTTGATCTGCTCCACCAGCACAATACCGTTTTTTATCAACATCCCAGACAAGCTCAACAGCCCCAGCAGCGCCATAAAACTGAACGGTGCATCGAACATCAGCAAGCCAGCCACAACACCGATCAACGCCAAAGGCACGGTGCACCATATAGCCAACGGTTGCCGTACGGTATTAAACAGCATCACCGTAATCAGGAACATGCCAAGATAACCCAGCGGAATCGAGGCAAACACCGCCTGCTCAGCATCGGTGGACAGCTCATGGGAGCCACCCCACTCCAGTTGATAGCCCGGCGGTAACGGTATCGCCTCAATCTTCTCGCGTACTTTGTTCAGCACACTGTCCGACGTTTCATCGCTGAGCAGTTCCGGGTCGGCCATCACTGCCACCATCCGTTTGCGGTCACGGCGCATAATCAGCGGGTTTTCCCACTCGGTATCAAAGCTGGAAATAGCTTGGGTGATGGGCACATAGCTGTTGTATTCCGAACTCCACACCTGCAGATCGCTGATGCTGTCAGCATTCAGCCGTTCTGCGGCCGGTGCCTGAACAATCAACGGCATCAGCTGACTACCTTCGCGGTAAACTCCTACCTGGCGGCCACTGAAATTGACCAGTAAAGCGTCGTCCAGCGCCTGCTTGGAAATACCACTGCGCCGGGCGCTGGCCTCGTCGATGTGCGGGCGCACCAAAGCTACCTGGTTACGCCAGCTGTGTCGTATATTAGTGGCCGCTGGCTCATCACGCATGACCGACATAGCTTGCAACGCCAGTTGCCGGAGCACCTGCGGGTCTTCACCGTAAAAACGTGCCTCAATTTCAGCCAAAGGCGGTGGGCCGTTTTGCAGACGCTTGATGCGGTACTCCACATCACTGAAGTTTTTGCCCAGCTCATCCTCCAGCGATGCCACCAACGTCGGTATGGTGTCCAGCTCATCGGCTTCGATAATCAGCTGGCCATAACTGCTGTACTGCTTCTCGGGCATGTAGGTCAGGATAAACCGCTGAGCACCCTGCCCCATGACAGACGTCACATTACGTACGCCGGGCAGAGCGAGAACCTGCTGCTCAAACTCCCCGACCCGCACCTCAGTGGCGCGAATATCGCTGCCTTCGGGCATCCAGAAATCCACGAAGAAAATCGGCGTATTAGACGGCGGAAAGAAAACATTTTTCAGTGAGCCAAACCCCAGCACCGCCAGCACCAGAGCCAATATCGTCAGCATCAGCGTAATCGGGCGATGCACCAGGGAGACGCTCAACAGCTGTTTGTACAGGGTAAACAGCGCCCCCTGGTAAGGGTCAACGGGCTCCGTCGCCTGTTGGCTGGCCAGCTCATCTTTTTTGAACAAAATGTTGCAGAAAAACGGTGTCAGGGTGATAGCTGTGATCCAGCTTAAAAACAGTGAGATCAAGAGCACCTGAAACAACGACAAGCAGAACTCGCCGGTGGCATCTTCCGACAACCCGATGGGCGCAAAGGCAAGAATAGCAATCACCGTCGCCCCCAGCAGCGGCCACTGGGTCTGGCTCACCACCTGTTTGGCCGCCTGCAACCGCGTCAGGCCGCGCTGAATGCCCACCTGAATCCCCTCAGTAACAACAATGGCGTTATCCACCAGCATGCCAAGGGCAATGATCAAAGCACCGAGAGAGACCAGCTGCAACTCAATGCCCACCGCCTTCATCACGATAAACGTGCCCAAGATGGTCAACAGCAATACAGCCCCCATCAACAGGCCGGAGCGCACACCCATGGCTAACAGCAGCACCACAATCACAATGACCACGGACTCCAGCAGGTTGAGCAAAAAACCATTAACGGACTCAGACACCGTGACAGGCTGGTTATACACGGTAGTCATTTCCATCCCCACCGGCTGTTCTGTGCTCAACTCTTGCAAACGTTGCTCAATGGCTTCGCCCACCGCCACCACATTAACTCCAGAAGCAAACGACACCCCCAGTGAGAGTGCAGGCTGGCCATTGGCGTGGTACAGCAGGCTCGGCGTTTCATCATAATCCCGACGCACCGTGGCAATATCACCCAGGCGCACCAGCTGTGCACTGCCCGGCGGACTGATAATCAGCTGCTCCAACTCGTTGATGTCGCTAAACTCACCGGTTGGATGGATACGAATGGAGTGCCCTGCCACCAGCATATTGCCGGCATTGGACACCACATTCTGGTTCTGAATCAGGGAGAAAATCCAGCTCGGGTCAATCCCAAGACTGGTCAGTTTGGCCTGGGACATCTCCACCACTACTTGCTCCTGCCGGGCGCCGGCAATGGCAACCTTTTTCACCCCCGGCACCAGCACCAACTCCCGCTTCAGATAGTCAGCGTAGTTTTCCAAATCCCGGGCGCTATAGTCTTCACCGGTGATGTTGTAGAGCATGCCAAACACATCGCTGTAGTCGTCCATGACCACCGACGGATAAATGCCCGGCGGCAGTGAGCTTTGACTGTCGTTTATTTTACGCCGCAGCTCATCCCAGATTTGTGGTAATTCACGGGCACCGTATTTTTCTTTTATTTCAAGAATAATCTGGGAACGGCCATTGCTGCTGATGGAGTCAATACGTTTGATGTACTCCAACAGTTGAATGGACTCTTCCAACGGCAGAGTCACCTCTTCTTCCACCTGCTCAGGTGAAGCACCGGGATAATGGGTGATCACCATCGCCTGCTTGATGGTGAACTCAGGGAACTCCAGCTGACCCAGGCCAAAAAACGACATGATGCCGCCAATCAGCAAAACCAGGACAAACATCCAGCTGATTACCCGATGGGAAATGGCATATTCAGCGCTATTCATCCTACAGCCCCCGCTCCCGGTGCAGCGGTTTTACAACCATACCGTCGTATAGCTGACTAAGACCGGCGGTGACAATCTGATCACCCGGATTGATGCCAGAGACCTGTATTCCCGCCTCAGTAATGCGACCAGTAGTAACAGCAACGGGTTTGACCTGTCCGGTTGCCTCATCAAACACCCAGACCACAGTCTTGTTATCAGCGTCGTTCTTGCCAACTGCTGAGACTGGCACCAGGATAGAACCGGGGTGAGCCTCAGGATCAAGCACCTGACCCAAATCAATCATCACCGCGGCCGTCATGCCCGGCAAAACGGTCAGGTTGTCCGGTACTGGCAGCGTCAGGATCACTTCATAGCTCTGGGTGCCCGGCGTTACCCTAGTCGCGTGCTCCTTATAACTGACCGGGAACGTCTGCTCGGGCGCACCGGGAAAGGTAACCACCGGCTGGTAATCACCGTTCAGGCTCTGACGATTAACGTGGGAGACAATGCTTTCCGGAACCTGGATGCTGATATCAAGCTGCTTGCTGCTTTGCAACACCAGCACCGGCTGCTGGGCCTGCACTTGCTGGTGCGCCTCGGCCAGCGTCTGCGCGATACGGCCAGCAAATGGCGCTTTCAGGGCGCTGTAGGCCAGCCTGTCCCGGCTCAGCTTCAGGGCCGCTTCGGCGGATTTCAGCTGAGCACTGGCGTTATCAAAAGTGGACTGGGAGACGGCTTTTTTACCCAGCAACGAACTGGCCCGGTCAAACTCCACTTTGGCCAGTTCATAACTAGCCTGTCGGTCTTGTAGCTCATTACGGATATCGCGGTCATCCAGGTAAGCCAGCACCTGCCCCTTGGTCACCTCGTCGCCCTGCTTAACCTTAATTTGCTCGATCTGTCCGGGGATACGAAAAGATATTTCTGCCTCATCCGTGGCCGACACTTTGGCAGGGAAAGAGCGCAATTGCTGCTGCACAGGGTCAGCCACCGTGAACAGCTTGACCGGCCGAATCACTTCTTGCTGTTGCTCACTGGCCTCTTGCTGACAGCCGGTCAACAGTCCAAGCCCCATCAACGTTATGATGGCCACTTGACTGAGTCGAAAAAAATGCATGTATCCAAGACTCCAGATTGATCCAATAAATGTGTTTTGCGCCATAGATGCATTTGCACTGACTTGCCGCGAGCGTTAACGTAAAAGACAGCGACGGGATTCATCGCCGTTTTTTCTTCGGCTATCTTCTCTCTTCAATCGCTCTTTCGGAGGTGAGCATGCTTCTGGTTGTTCTTGTTGCCGGTCTGGTTATTGCTGCCACCGCGTTTTTGTCATTGATTGAAGCTGCTATGGTCGCCGTCGATGAGTTAAGGCTGGTGACTCTACTGTATAACAGACCAGAAAATAAGCAGGCAATTAATAAAGTCTTTGAGAAAAAAAGGGAGCACCTCTCCGCCATTGTGCTGTTGAGCACTTTGATCAGCATCTCCGGCAGCACCTTTCTCGGGGCCATGGCAGCGAAAAAATTCGATGACCTCTGGCTGGCTATTTTTACGGCATTGCTCGCCTATTTTATGCTGGTGTTTGCCAAAGTATTACCAAAACTGCTGGCAGTGCAAATTGCCGGCGACGTGGTTGGCCGCTGTGCGCCTGTGATCCACATCCTCTACACCGTCACCCGGCCGGTTCTGCTGCTGGCCATGGTCTGGACGCGACTACTGCCCAAACCGGTAGAGCAGGCCCGCAGCAGTGATGAGCTGCGCAGTATTATCAAACACTATGGCAAGCGCGGGGTGATCGGGAAAAAGCAACGAAAATACGCCGAGGCCATATTAACCTCCGACCAGAAACAGCTGTCGCAACTGGTGGAGCATTCGCAACCGGTGGTCTGCCTGGATGCCGGAGCCACTGTCGCCACTGTGTCAACAACGTTACGCACATCACCTTGCAAGCGCTACGTGGTGTTACAAGATAATAACCCGGTCGGCGTCGTATTATACCGACACCTTGCCCGTTGTATGGTCAATAATGACGAGCATAAAAGCGTCGGCCAGCTCATGCGTAAAACCATCGCCCTGGCACCAGAAACCACTCTGCATCAGGCCATGAAGGAACTACAGGAAGCCCGTGCTTCGTTTATTTTGCTGCCGGAGGCTACGGTGGAACAGACACGGATTATCAGCGCCAAGATGCTTTATCAGGCCATACTGCATTGAGCAGTTGAGCACCGCTTTGCGATGACAGACTGACTCTGCCAGTTGGAACCAACAATGAACTTTTACTGCGACTTGTTGCCCAAGCATAGAGTCTCTGTTCACACCATGACGGAGCCTCAGCGCGCACGAGCGCATAATACATAAAGACGCGTCAAATAATTAGGAGCCGTCTTTAGTAAATTCCTGATTTCTGCTTACCCTAAACTGTGGAAGAGTGATGAGCACCGGACTTTGACCGAACCGGTCCAATCGAACGACGTCCAGAGCTGAAAACAGGGGAGTTATTTCGGAACAAATCCTTATTAAAGCACCACACAGTTGCTTCACAGAAGGAGGAAAGCGGATGAGTCCGGTTAGTGGGTTTTCATCTTCATGGACGTCGATGGGAAATATCTCCAACCCTGAAACTGACGACCACAAGGCTGCGTCAGCTCCTCAGATACCCCGTTCAGATAGTATTGAATCGGCCAAAGATATACTAAGCAGACACCCCGAGCTTGGGATACTTTGCAGAGATGAAAGATGGCGCGGAGAAAGCCACGACTACTGTAAAACGACATTCCGTCCTGAGATAGATATTGTTTATCCGTCGGATCTTATGCTGGCATCGATCGCTGATTACTATAAAACAAAATACGATATAAATATTAAAATTGTTTCCCACGACATTGATCTTGATGATTACTCCCGGCCCTTTGAAAACCCCGACTACCCCGACGTTTTGCAATCCTTGACGGAGCTGGCTGAGGAACTCACGGACGATTCCCAAATGGGCGTCATTGTCAGATTTGGCCGTGCTCACGCAACCCCGGTAATCATCAGAAAACATCACCAAAAGTGCTACTTGATCGTGATGGACTGCGTCGGGCTCAGAGATGTAAAGTGTTATAGAGAAAATCCAATCTTTTGTACGATTTGTGAGGTGGTCAACAACATCAATAGCAAATGTGGTGAGCAGCGCTACCTCCCCGTTTTTACCGATTTGCACCGACAATCAGACAATTATTCTTGCAAGAACGATGCCTTGTTGATGCTAAAAGACGCACTCAGAGAAGAAGATATTATGGGCAAACTGGATTTCTACCAGGAATCATTAGAGTCGGTACTCAACGTATCCTATAAATTAAAGCTTCCAGCCTCAGCACTGGTTGCTCGCTTGCCGATTTTTTTACACAAAACCGTGCAACGAAAAGATGTGCTCGACAAGATATCACCGCAAGCCAAGAGACTACCGTTCAGAAAAACCGTCGCCCCGGCAACGACTACCACCAAAAACCTGCACGACCACCTGCAAAGGTATACCCGTCCATTCACGGCCGTTCGCACCAGAGGACGGCGTCTTTTTGCAGAAGAGCGTAAGATGGCCAGCGCAAAAAACCCACATCCAGTACTGTGGGAAAAGACTGTGGAGGAAAAAACCTGGCAGATAAACACTTACCCACAACAAAAATCCCTGAAGTGGGTTGTGAAAGCTTATGAACGTTTGAAAACTGAAGATGGGAAAATAGACCCGGCAGTAAGAAAAAACCTGTTGGACTTGTATATTTATCAACCCAAATACGTCTAATGTAGTTGACACAACATTGCTGTGCGGCATAAAGCGTGCCACCGCTGATGCGGCTTGGCCCGCCAAATGGCAGCAAACATGCCCGTCGCTGCCCGCCTTTCCACTGACGACTGTGGTATATTGCCAGGCATTTCTGACGATAGTTGAACTCTGTTATGTCTCACACTGTTGAAACCGATGTGGTGGTCGTGGGCGGTGGCATTGCCGGCCTGTGGCTGTTTCGCACTCTGCACACGCTGGGCTACCGGGCGGTGTTGCTGGAACAGGACGCCCTCGGCGGCGGGCAGACCATCAAATCCCAGGGCATTGTCCATGGCGGTACCAAGTATACACTTACCGGACAGTTGACCAATGCTTCCCAAGCCATTGCTGGCATGCCCGAGCGGTGGCGCAATGCCTTGGCAGGCCACGGTGAGGCAGGCGACCCTGATCTGCGTTCAGCGCGCATCCTGTCGGACTACCACTATCTCTGGTCACCGGGCGATATCGGTTCACGCATGACCTCCTTCTTTGCCAGCAAGGCACTGCGTGGACGGGTTGATGCACTCGGCAAGTCGCAGTTTCCGGCCATCTTTCAACACGATGGTTTTCGCGGCAAGGTGTATCAGCTTAATGAGATCGTGCTGGATATTGCCACCGTTACCCAGGCATTGGTACAGGGTTTAGAGGCTTACATCATCAAGGTTGACTGGCGTGAGCACGGTAATGCACGACTGTTGACAGATACTAAAAACAGCATCGAAGCCGTTGAGCTGACCAATGACCAAAGCCAGAAAGTGTTGCTCAAGGCTCAACGCTTTGTCATGGCTGCCGGAGAAGGTACTCAGTCACTGTTGCACACGCTGGAAATCAGTGAGCCCAAGATGCAGCTGCGCCCACTGCACATGGTGATGGTACGCCACCGGCACCCGGAGCCAATCTATGCCCACTGTCTTGGTACCACGCCGTTGCCACGGATGACCATTACCAGCCATCCGGACAGTGATGGTCGATGGGTGTGGTATCTCGGCGGCGGCATTGCCGAAGATGGAGTGAAACAGTCCGCCGAAGAATTAATTGCCACGGCAAAAAAAGAGCTACAAGCCTTGCTGCCATGGGTCGATCTGACCGACGCCCAATGGGATACCCTGAGAATCAACCGCGCCGAGCCGAAACAGAACCGACTGTTGCGCCCGGATGCGGCCTTCTGTCAACCGGTGGGCAATACCATTATTACCTGGCCGACCAAGCTGGCATTAGCGCCCAATCTTTCTGATGAGGTGATCCGGCAACTGCAAGCTGACCATATCCACCCGACAACAAACGACAGTGATTTAATACTCGATGGTTTTCCACAACCGGACATCTGCCCCAACTTCTGGCAAGGGTGTTTTGGCGATGATGCTGCTGGAGAAACCCCATGAGCCAATCTCTGGACAAAAAGCTCATCGCCGGCACTGGCATTGAAGTCTCGCCACTGGGTTTAGGGACAGTGAAGTTTGGCCGCAACCAGGGGGTTAAGTACCCTGCCCAGTTCGCTATACCCGACGATGGTGAAATACTCAGGCTGCTTGAACTGGCCCATGAGCTGGGTGTGAATGTGCTCGATACCGCCCCCGCCTACGGCACCAGTGAGGAGCGTCTGGGTCAACTGTTTGCCCGGCACAAAGGGCTGCGCCAGCGATGGGTGATTTGCGGCAAGGTGGGCGAAGAGTTCACGACCACCGACGATAATCAGGGGCATTCACACTTTGACTTTTCCGAGCAGCATATCCGTTACAGCGTGGAGCGCAGCCTGAAGCGTTTGAATACCGACGTCATTGAGCTGATGCTGGTGCACTCCAGTGGCGACGACGTTAATATCATTGAACAGACCGGCTGTCTGGAAGTGCTGGCAGCACTGAAGAAAGAGGGAAAAATTCTCGCCTCGGGTATGTCCACCAAAACCGTTGAAGGTGGCATTGCTGCCCTGCAACAGGCCGATGTGGCCATGGTCACCTACAATCTCAACGACCAGCACGAAAAGCCCGTACTGGATTACGCCGAGGCCAATAACAAGGGGATTTTTATTAAAAAAGCGTTTGCCAGTGGTCACGCCTGCCTTAGCGGTGATGACCCGGTGCTGGCCAGTCTGAAGCTGGTATTTGACCACCCGGCAGTATCCTGCGCCATTATCGGCACCATCAACCCGGAGCATTTACGGCAAAACGTCACGGCTTGTTTGCGCGCTTTAACCAAACTGGTCTGAAGTACCGGCATCCAACCCTACCTGTGGATAATACGTCATGCGACGTATTATCCAATCACCGTCAGGCAGTCTGCACCTCATCGTTATCACGAATTTTTTCCACAATGGCTGTGGTTGAGCAGTTATCCAGAAACGCCAGTACCTTCACCTCACCACCGTACTCATGGACGATATGGGCACCAACCACTTGATCCAGGGTGTAATCGCCGCCTTTGACCAGCACATCGGGTTGAATGGCACGAATCAGGTCTTCCGGCGTGTCTTCATCAAAACTGACCACCCAGTCCACCGCTTCCAGACCAGCCAGAACCGCCATACGACGATCGACCGGATTAATCGGACGACCTTCGCCTTTTAATCTTGTCACCGAGGCATCGCCATTAATGGCCAACACCAGTCGGTCGCCCTGTTTGCGGGCATCCTCAAGGTAGCCAACATGACCGGCATGGAGAATGTCAAAGCAGCCATTGGTGAAGACAATTCTTTCACCATGAGCTTTGGCATCAGCAACGGCCAAAAGCAGCTGTTCTCTGGATACGGCACCTCGCTCAGCGCCCAGTTCACGGTTTACTTCCCGGCGCAACTCGGGCATAGAGACGCTGGCCGTACCCAGCTTGGCCACCACGATACCGGCAGCAATATTGGCCAGTGCTGCTGCCTGGGGCAGTGGGCTACCGGCAGCCAAAGCAGCAGCCAACACGGATATGACCGTATCGCCGGCACCGGTGACATCGAACACCTCTCTGGCTCTGGCGGGAAAGTGTGCCTCCGGTTCACCGGCACGGAGCAAAGTCATGCCGTGTTCGCTGCGGGTGATCAGCAGCGCGCCCAGTTCCAGCCTGGCCATTAATTCCTGCCCTTTACTTACCAGCTCTTTCTCGCTGCGACAGGGACCAACGATGGTTTCAAACTCTTTCAGGTTGGGGGTAATGACAGAAGCGCCACGATAACGTTCAAAACTGGTCCCTTTCGGGTCGACCAGTACCGGGATATTGTGTGAGCGCGCCAGGCGAATCAACTGCTGACAGCCTTGCAGGGTACCTTTGTCGTAATCCGATAACACGACAGCATCAATGTTACCCATCAGCTTGGCTGCTTTTTCTTCGATAACATCCGGACTCAGCCCCTCAAACACTTCCTCATGATCAAGACGAATCAATTGCTGATTCTGGGAGATAACCCGCAGCTTGGTAATGGTGGGAACACCGGGCAGCCGGGCAAAGTCACAATAGATACCCACCGCCTCCAGCCGTGTCTGCAGCGAATCAGCGGCCTCATCGTCGCCAGCAGCCCCGATCACCCAGGCCGGTGCTCCCAGCGTGGCAATATTGAGCGCCACGTTACCGGCACCGCCCGGACGGTCTTCTATCTGCCCTACCCTGACCACCGGCACCGGTGCTTCGGGGGAAATCCTCGACGTTGCGCCGTGCCAGTAACGATCCAGCATGATATCGCCGATGACCAGAACCCTTGCCAGGTCAAAACGGGGAATAGTGAGTTTCATCAGTGGTGTCCATTCAACTTAATGAGGTCATTTATTCGGCTATCGCCGTTTATCAGCTATTGTTGAAATTGGCTGACTGGCAAATAACATTGCGAAAAAAGCAGGTAGCGCAACAAGCTACATTTTATGACTTTTTTCAGGACAAGAACGGCGGATTAACGACCAGATATTTTATCACAAATGTTTTTTTCCGCCTAAAACTATCAAAATTCAGCCGACGGATAAACTCAGGGCAGGACACATACGTAGTGCTGGCAACTGAAACTCCATTGAAGCCGGGCCGGTCGAAGTGAAAATACGCCGACCGGCCCTGGGTGAGCAGAATTGAGGAAAAACCTTAACGACTCTCATGCTCCGCAGTCAGTCGGGCAATCTCAGCGATCACCTCAGCGGACTTAATAGCAGATTCCACCACCAGATATTCATAGATACCGTGGAAATTATGGCCACCGGTAAAAATGTTAGGCGTCGGCAGTCCCATAAAGGAGAGTCGGGCACCGTCAGTGCCACCGCGAATGGGCTTTTCGATGGGCGTTACCTGGCAGTTGTGCAGCGCCTGTCGGGCAATATCCATCACATGAGGGACCTTGACGATCTCGTCGTACATATTGGCGTAGCAATCTTTGATCTCCACCACCACCCGCTCTTCACCAAGTTGCTCATTGAGACTGCGGCCAATGCTCAACACCAGTTCCTTGCGCTGTTCGAACCGGGCGCGGTCGTGATCACGGATCAGGTACTGCAACGCTGCCGTGGTTTCATCACCGCTCATATGGTGCAAATGGAAAAAGCCTTCATGCCCTTCAGTCTTTTCCGGCACCTCGCTGGCGGGCAGCTCGTTGGCAAAGTGGCGGGCAATATGACTGGCATTAATCATCAGCCCTTTGGCAGTACCGGGGTGAACATTACGACCATGGAAGGTGATTGTGGCGTTGGCGGCATTGAAACTTTCACATTCCAATTCGCCCTCTTCCCCACCATCAACGGTATAGGCCCACTGGGCACCGAAAGCAGGCACGTCAAAATGGTCAGCGCCCCGGCCAATCTCTTCGTCAGGGGTGAAGCCGATGCAGATATCGCCGTGGGGTATCGCTGGGTTCTCCTGCAAGTGGCTGACGGCGGTCATAATGGCAGCAATGCCAGCCTTGTTATCAGCACCCAGCAAGGTGGTGCCGTCGGTGGTGATCAGGGTTTTGCCCAGGTAGCTTTTCAGCTTGGGAAACTCTACCGGAGAGAGATGGATGCCCAGTTCAGCGTTAAGCACAATGGCTTCACCATCGTAATTATCAATCACCTGCGGCTTAACGTTGGCACCAGAAGCGTCTGGTGCCGTGTCCATATGGGCAATAAAGCCGATGGCCGGCACCGGATAATCCACATTGGCCGGCAACACGGCAGATACATAGCCATTGTCGTCACACTTAACGTTGGCCAGCCCCATGTCAGTCAGTTCATCACGCAGCAGACGGGCCAGATTGAGCTGGGTTGCCGTACTGGGCACGGTTTCGCTATTTTCATTAGATTGGGTATCAATGGCTACGTAGCGCAAAAAGCGCTGCAAATAGGCGTCTTTCACTATTTATTCCTGATTAATTTGCTCTATTGGTCCATAAGAAACTGAACACTGTCGTGCTCTGTAAACAGCTGTGGTGCTTCGCCGTAGCGGAACAGCTTCATGGGTTTATCGTTGGCACTGACAAAACGCAGAGCCTCACCATCGACATGGAACAAGGTGCCTTCAGGAAGGCCGGCCACGACTTCGTGGCGGTTGACTGCCAGGAACTCTTCAATGCGCTGGTCACGGGTTTCACCGTTATGACCGCTCAACGTCATGTCGATGTAGTGCGGGTTAATCTGGAACGGCACCAGGTTCAGGGAGTTCATCACCACGCTGGTGACAATGGGCATATCGTTGGTGGTACGAATGGTCGGACAGGCGATATTAGCACCGGCACTCCAGCCAATATAGGGTTTGTTGTGACGAATAACCGCCTTGCGGATCACATTCACAAGACCAAGGTCGTGCAGTGTCTTGTTCAGCACCCACGTGTTACCGCCGGAGACAATAATACCATCGGCTTGTTCGATGGCCGCCACCGGATCAGGGCAACAGTGCAGGCCGATCACTTCACAGCCCAGCTCGGCCATGGTCGCCTGCACCAGAGCCACCCGATCGTCGTGACTGGAACGGATCACTGCATAAGGGATCAGAACAAACTTGCGTGCACCGGTTTTTTCCACCACCGCGCGGATAGTCTCCAGACCGTATTCCAATACGCGCTCTTTACCGGCAATAATGCCATTACTGAGTAGTACCAGATTCATCACTCTTAATCCTCAGACGTACATAATGACCGATGTGATCAGTACCAGAATGATAGAAGTAATCATTGGTACAAAGGTACGTCTGACCACATCCAGCGGGGTAATTTTACCCATACCGGCCACGGTGATGACCACTCCGGCCACTGGCGAAATGGTGCGACCGATACCGGCAGCGTAAAGAATCGGAATCAGCGCCATCAGTGGGTTAACCCCAAAATTCTCAGCAATCATCGGTACGATAGGGATAAACGCCATCACCGGTGCGTTGCCAGAGCCGGTAATAAACGCCGCCAGTAGTATAAATAAAGAGAACACCACCGTGATACCCACTGGCCCCAGGGACATACCTTCAGCAAAGTTGATCAGACCGGAGATAGCACCAGCATTAGTCAGACCAGCAGAGAAGAATTCCGCCGCCAGCATCAGCGTCAGTACGCTGCCGAATATCATTCCAGTGCCGTTTAACCAGGCGGTAAAGTTATCAAATGCTTTGGCCACCGAACGCAGGGTCAGGGCATCCACCACCATACAGATGCTGATGGTAGTCATCATGGCGATGGGAATGTTCATCTTGATGGAGCTGATCACCATATCCGAAAAGCCAAACAGCAGCACGAACGGAATGACTGGCATAAAGGCGTAGTAGGCAGGTGCCTGCTGGGGATGGTCGTCACCCTCAGCCAGGTACTTGCCCCGGTCATCGGCCGGGTTGTAACCGTCTTTGCGGTCACAGTGGCGCTGCCAGAGAATGTTGACAAACGGAATCACCGCCAACAAAACCAGCTGGACAATGCTCTGATGGTTGATGACAAAATCCATCACATTAACGTTGATGGCCTCGGCACCGATCACCGCATTCATCTGCCCGGGACCAAACTCCCACGCAGTGGGAATAACAATGGTGGCAATGGCGGTGCGAGCGCTGATACCGGCATTACGCATCACCGGGTAAAGGGTGCCCATCAACAGCAAAGAGAGGGAGGTGGCACCAGTGATGAAAATGTACAGAAAGAACACAAACACCAGCATGATGGCCAGCAAGGTGTACGGGTTCTTGATGGCCATAATCGGGCGGGAAGTCATGCGCACCATAGCCTGAGAGGCACCAATATGGGTCAGATAGGTGGAGACACCGGCGATGGAAACCAGCGTCAGACCAACCTTGGACAGACGCACGTTGGTTATGTCACTCGATAACGCAGTTTTAAGTGGTTGACACAGGCGGGTATTTGTGAGGCAAAACGGCCAGACTACTGCTGCGGCTCGGTATCAAGCCCTGCAAGATACTTTTAGCACCACAACAGCAG
>Ga0126343_10000458_pt1 | contig 15621 bp, 4 predicted proteins | sample Cyp2metagenome_FD_92531 | JGI IMG/M metagenome (GOLD analysis project Ga0126343, IMG submission 92531) | Coral microbial communities from Lord Howe Island, Old Settlement Bay, Australia - Cyphastrea 2 metagenome | ecosystem: Host-associated > Invertebrates > Cnidaria > Coral ... | reverse complement strand
TAGTATTGCATTGCGCATCCCTACTGCGCACGATTTTCGCGTCATTAGCGCGCGCACATGAGCGCGCGCACGTACAAAACGTAAGAGATTTCCCTCAAACTAAGCTCGATGGCGAAATAAATTGTCCTTTTCTCTTAAACGAGCACGGTGACCCCCGATTTTTTTTTTCAGGTATTTGCTAAGAACAGTCTAACAAAAAACATATTTCAAGAAGAAAAAAAGTTTGATAGTGGAACAGGTTTTTTTTGCGGAAAATAGTTCCCAACTGGGTGTATTTTGGCCAAGGGGAGGACTTCAAGCTAACCACAGAACTGTCCGAAGAAGTGCGATATTCCCGCAACCAGGCAATCAAAAACAGCTTAAATGAAGCAATACTGCTTATGTCAATAAATGAAGCTTTGCTTTCAAGATAAAACTTTCCGTCTTTCAAGTAACCAAGAGGTAATTCTATATGAAGGGGATTCGAATTTTTAACGCGCAACCATTAAAAATACCCTATTTTAATACCCCGCTGACGCGTAAACAAGCACGGTTACCTCATTTTTTTATTGCATTTTTTTAATGTTCATATCATGAATGTTAATTACGCTAAGTTTCAAAAAAAGTTTGATAGTAGAACAATTTCAAGGGAATTACCTTAAAACGTTTACAGTACTGCGAGGAATTTAATAACGCGGCAATCACCGGTCGTTTAGGTAGCCTACGTGTACCCTTACCCACCCCCGAGGAAAAACGTTTTTCCTCGGGGGGTGGGTACGGCTACGCGTAGGCTAAGGTTTAGGAAAACCGAGTCAGGGAAATATCATTATTATGGTCACACCACTGTATCTAAAAGCTCTGTTCTCGAATTGTTTTCTGTCCAAACGAAAATGAAAAGCCGGCGTTTTTAAATTCTTCCGATTTAAAGAGCCTTTCGAGGAGCTCCGTTGTCGTGACGGATTAGTGTGGATGGCAGGCCTAACCGCAGATGTAAAGCCGTGTTTCCGAAAACAGTTCCGAATTTCTTCGGCCATTTGTGGATGGGGTCTCAGCGTGGGTTAAGATTTATAGTCTCTCTTCCAGAAAAAAAGGTTTCTTTCGGATCTAAGCTTAAAGATTTAATACCCCGAACGAGAAAAAGAAGAGACGAACTAGAGAAGAGAAAAATAAAATGGAGAGAGAGATTATATCCCCCTCACCAGAACGCGTGAGCCGGAACAAGTTTTAAATTTGTGGTATGCAGACGAAATCTTTATCAGATTATAACCGGAAACCTTTGCTTATCAACAACCTGCTTAAGCTTATCCAGTTTATGATATTATTGTGTTTTTTTTTGTATTTTCGAGTTACCCTTTGACATTTCATCAATCTGCAGACGTTACTTGAAGCGCTAAAAATGTACACAGGTCGCTGTTTATAAATAATCCGAAAATGGTTTTTGTCTGAGAGTTTTCGAATTCAATTTCGACAAGTTTGCGGAGAAAGCGTAGCAGAAAGTCCTTTTGTCCGACAAAATAAATTTAAATCAACATTATAAATTGAAAAAAAAAACAAAACGTTGAAACTCATATCTTTTATCAATGATTGCCGAGTGACGAGAAAGGGTTCATAGCCTTTGTACTAATTACAAATCATTTTGCATAAATTACCTATATCCTGAGAGCACTCAAGCTCGTCGAAAGTAATGGCTGCTTTTTGAGGTCAAGAGCATTTTTCACTTGTTCCTAATAAACGCTGCGAAATGTTTGCACATTTACATCCCAGAAACGAGTGATTTCCAAAACTAAAATATATCAATGGGCACAAACATTGCACTTTCTTAACAAGACTTAAAAACCTCATTAATTTCTTCTGTTCAAATAAAAGACCAGTTTACAATTTAGTGAACACTGAAGTAAAATTAAGAAATAGTGACTTTCTTACCTTCGGGGGTTTAAAAGGATAATCTGTCGGAAAATGAATATCAAGGAAAAAGACTCCTCCTTCGTACACTGATTTCGGGGGGCCCAGGATTGTCGAATTCCATTCATAAAGGTTGTCACCTTTGGGTCCAGCGCTGAGGGAAAAAAAAACAGACGAGAGGTTAACTGCTATAAGAAAAACAAACTGCTTCGTTTTACCGCCTGCCGCTTGCAACCTTTTTCCATGTTGAATTATTTAGCGTGGTTAAAAAGGTTTTTGTGCATAATTATTCCCTTAACGACCCGAATGACTTGTCATTTATAAAACATTTGTGTCTTACAGACTATCTTCAAGGTACAATCTGTGCGATTGTGTCTTCGTTAGAAGAAAATTCCGGTTTTTTTGGCAAGGACAAAACTTCAGAAGAAACATTACATTCATGAATATCGTCGCTATGCGTAACTTTAGACAGATGACATTAACACCGTAGAATAAATTAAGGAGATTTTGCCGCCAGTTTAAAATTGTCAAAAATTATAACCCGTGAACTATGTTATTTTCTTCTTTTCGCTCAACGTGCGGTCAAGATGAAATGAATCGTGCAAACTGATTGGCTAACGAGCGGTACAGATATCTTTCTTTAATTTCGGATCAGACCGCTCGCGCGTACTGACAATTTCTAGTAGCCCTTTCCAAGTTACAAAAAAACAACAACAAAATCTTATTAATAAAGGTTTTCTGAAAAGCAAGGCTCGTCGGTGAGAAATTTCATAAATCGACAGTGAGGACTTCTCAGGACGAACTTAACAAAACAAAAGTTTAGTCCAAGAGTTGAAAGGCCGCTCGCTTTAATTTCGTGGGACGACATTAAAACACTCTGAGTTAGCTGCGACGATTAAATTTTTTGACTCGATTCAGTTATTGAGATAAATCCAGTTTACGCTGATCAGAAAATTCCTCCTAGTTTGATTAATAATCATTCAACTCTGTACTAGCCTTCTTCAGTGTATTTGTAATGCTTTTGTTCAGCTCAACGCCTTTCCGCTTCTTTTTAAAAAAACACTGGATTGCCGAGATTCACGGCGCAGTTTGAACACTATAAGTTACTACGTCACTTCATAAAGCCTGATACATCGTCAAAAACATTTATCTCAAGTGTACGGTAGAGATTACTTAGTTAGTCTCTGAACAGAAATATGTTTAAAGTCGGCGTTTATAATTGCAAAGTGGAAGGAAATATCTGTTGCAAATTCTTCATCTCAAGTGTTCTGTGAAGTCTCGTAAATGGTATTTTAATCAGATTCATAGGTGGTTTTGATCAGGGCATTGCACACTGACTCAGCATATTAAACAATTAACAAATAATGTAGAAAACCGCGGCATCATTTCGGAACAATGAAGACCGCCTTACACAATATTGTACAATGCAGTCATTGAGTAAAAACCTTTGAAGTTGTAAACAGTAATACAAACACAACGTAAATGTTTTTGTCTGGATACACCCACGAGAACTCACAATTTGACAACAACTGGTTTTAATTTGTTTATGTAAATTCTTCGACGACTGAAATGAAATGATCAAAATATAAAACACAAGATAGAGACCGCGTGTTGTTATCTATACTCGTTGGACAAGGCTAATTGCAGCCGGATCAAAGCAAAGTGAAGCTTACTTTTAACAACTTCACGAGATTCCCATACGGTTCTGTAATTTTGGCATACGTTTACTACGATAGCCGGTCTAATGTTGTTTAGATTTGCTCTTTGCTTAACTTAATAAAACACTTAGCATCTCCAGTAAAATTAAGTAGTATAGGCCTCTGCAATTAGCAAAATTCCAGACGATTAGGCATATATTGCGTTTGCAAAACGCCGTAGAAAAATACTCAAGAAATAGCTTAGTACTATACACGACAAGAAATGACCCTTATCAAATTGAACTTATGTCGACTTTTGCTTGGGTAATGGTTTAATGAAATGACTGAGATAAGAAACTGTGTTTTGCATGAAGACTTGGATATGAAATATTACTGCACGGCAGGTGAAAATTGTACATTTACATACAATATATCAACATTGGGAGAAGATATATCAAGCGTTTTGCCGCCGCACAACGAGAACTCGCTAAATATCCAGTCCTTTAAATATCTAATGTATCAATTACACCATTTCTATAATTACCAAGCCGAATAAAACAGCTTGTAGAAAACGACAGAAGTCGAAGGCGATATTTTAACTTCTGTCACCAGCAAAAGAAGTTTATTATGACAAAAATTGTCAAGGAACTAACTGCGCGCATTCAGCCTTAGCATATCTAGTTGAAGTTATCAAAACAAAGGCTCTTTACACATTCAAATCCCACGTGGCCTTATAGTAAATGTCTTTACCACTTAAAATAAATAATTTATCGTTGTGTGTCTATCTTGTTGGCAAAAATTTCCTAATCGAGGGAATATTTGATGAGAATTCACGCTGTTTTTTAAGCTGAATAGGAAATCGTGTTTTGCCACAGAACCAGTCGCGTTGCTGAATAAAGTGATGATGAAGGCTTTATATAGCAGCCTGGCGTAATTCAGGAAACAAAACCGCGTAGATCTATTGTTTTCAGTCCAAACAAGAGATTCTGGAGTCTGGTGTCTCATTTGAGGTCGAAGGATGAGGAAATATTACCTGCAATTTGGTGGGGGATCCAAAGAGATCTCGGCAAGCTCCCGCTGAATTCTGAAATATAGTACCACAAAGACTTCACTTGTAACATGTAATACAAAGACGACCGCGATAGCTGAATATGCTAATGAGCGGATATACCCCAACATCTTTAGCCGTCGAGCACGGCCCTGAATATTGAAGAATTACATACTCTGACAGTTGAAGCTGGTCTATTTGGGTCTTGTATTTTGGGTAAGGCAATTCTTTAGTCTTTTTCCTAACATTACAATAACCGAGGAACGTCTAGAAGTTAACATGCAAATTAGAGATCAACTGGTCACATCATTGTCAGCTCTCCCTTTCCCTATACTCGTCTGTGCAAATTACGCGAGATGCGCGGCTTCAAGGATCTACCTACCTTTTGGCAGATGTTGAAGCTGATTTCGGTGGCCGGGGACTGGCTCCGCGGCCGCGAGCGGCTCGCTTGCCTTCACTATCTTGAGGGGTTCTCCTCTCGCCATCAGACGAGGAACTCAATGCGCTGTGGTTTGACATGACCAGCAGGATTAAAAGACCGTGTAAATCACAAGATCTGGACGCGGCCCTAGATGGTGGCAAATGTACACTAATTAAACATCTCAGTCATACGGGAGTCATAGCAGCCCGTCTCGCGCGATCACGGCAATCTGTCTACCCGCGGTAAGAGAATTTAAAGCGGCTTTTGCGATCCTAACATTTAGAAGACAAATGGACACGTTAATATGGACGAACTGTTCTCCCTGCAGAACAGGCGTGTTGAAAAACAGCACGTGACAACTTTATGAAAGATTTGATTAGAGGGCAGTGACACATTTAACATGGCGGCCTGGTCTACCGGAATAAGAACGCTTCCCATTTTCCTCTGCGTACGAGAAGCTTGTGATCCACACGAGTATCAAATAATCACCAATATTACTCCCTTTAGACGAAGAACAATTTCCGTTGGTAAACACAAGGTCTCCATGCGTTAAAACCAGACTGAAGGCCTCTTTAAAGTAACTAGTCGTGCTTGAAGGAACGTGTCGGCCCCAACACGAAGGACCGCTTTAAACTCCACGGTTACACATGAGCAAATCATTGAAAATATATCAACACAAAGTATACTCACGTACTCGTTAGATGATAAGCGATACTTCAGGCGTAAAAAATGGCTGTTTTGGAAGACGTGTGAAGATTATGAAAGGTTTTAAGCAAGCATAGACTGAAGCCAGGAGCAACTCTACCGGACACAGATTCAACAGCTGCCAAGCCTGAAAGCCAGCGCGCAAAGCATTGTCACTGGTCTCCGCCTGTCACAGAGACGTCATTAAGTTATCAATAGTTTGCGTCATAATACCAATTTACCGGTTATCGACACAACGAAGCAGCCGACCAATCACAGCGCTTGTGTGGTGAGCTATTGAGTGAGGTCGAGTATCGCGAACAGCTGCCGATGTCTCCCAGGGGAATACAACAATGCACTTGTTTCGCTGATTGACGTCCCATCGGGTGAGCACAAGAACTTTGTTTGTTCTCTAGAAAACAACGTCGATACACAACTAGAAACTCGAATCATTTCATTGACAGTAACGTCGTCAGCGGATGTAAAATGCGATAAAACAGAAGTTATTTACTGTGTTGTGAAGTTTGACTCAAATGCGGTTTACCAACCTCACCGCGAGAGATTTACATTCCTAGATTTCCCTTGAAACCCGAAACACTGCGCGAAACTAACTTCAACAATTCTCTGTGGGTCTGCTAGTTTTATCACTTTAGCTGGTTTCAAGAATTGTTCTATAGTTGCATTTCCGAGGTTATTATAGGAAATGTAAATAAAAGTGAGATCGTTCATTTCATTTAAATTTTCTTTGTGTCAGGCAGTGCAGTTTGTTTTGCGTTTTACAGGGATGATTTCTAAACATAAGGTCAGGTTTGACAAACCTTGGCCAACTTTAGTATTTGCGGTTTCGAACCGGAATCGCTTAGAAATTTCAGACTTCCGAGTTATTCTGAAATTAGCCTGGTGAGCTGCTGCTTTTAATTCTGTATTTGTCAAATTTACGAGTTCAAGTTTTATTCACATGGCAAATAAAATTGAGAGTACAATTGTTAAATGTTGGAACATGATATGAAACAAGATTACTTGTCGACCTTAACTTATCCAATCTTTCTTATATAAAACGGCTTTTTGACAGGTATTGCATGTGAGAGCGGTTTATATCAGCTTATTTCTGGCCATTATCCGTAAGTCGAATGTTCGACCTTTTGGTGAAAGCAATATTCAGTGCTTTCTAACTGTAACAAATAGCAGTGTTAAAGCTGTTTTGTGGTTCTCTTGTTGTGTATAGCCGTTAATAACCTTTTGAACAATACGCATATTGCACCGAGTTAAACAATATGTTTGCCTTTGTGTGAAGTGCCATTAAAGTTTTTACGCTTCGATAAATCTTTATGCTTGACAAGGCACGAAAATTCCCATGGGAGCTTGATAGAAAGAATCTATTTTTCCGATTAGCCAGATAATGAACTATTAATTACAAGATTAGTGTTTTATAGTCTTGAATAATACCACTCAGAAGAAAAATAGAAAACATTGCAGAGAAAGCTTATTGAACAGCTAGGATTTTGAAGACTTGTATTCAAATTTCTGCCTTGCAGTACTCATGAAAAATTAATGACATGCGGCAATATTAATTTCTCTCTCGCTAAGGACGTCTTTTGAACAAAGAATTAATATCAGCTCTTTGAATGGTTTTATTGTATAGCGGTACTCAGAAATAACACTTTCCCTGAGCAACTTTTCAAGATATCGCCGACTGCATAAAATAGTATTTTGCGCTATCAAAACTTTTCGCATTAAACATAATGCAAAGCGTTTTGAAATCGAATACTTTGTGCCGGCTTGACGTGACCAACAATTGAGTAAACAAGACTAAACAAAAGGTAAACAAAAAACCTCTTTCATGGTAGAAATTGAAAGTTTTGTTTCCCTTTTGTTCAACAAAAGCGTAGATAATGCTGGTAATACAATAAACGGACTTAATTTCATTCTTAAATTAAATGTCGTAGCTGTAAATAGCTCAACGAAAGCATGCTTCTTGCTTTTCCAAAATGTTAGTGTTTTATTTAGAAAGTGAATCTGTTCAAATAACCTAGTAGGTAATGCGCAATAAATCAACAGTAATCAAATACTAAAAAGCCTGTTGACAGTTGGAAGAAAGATGTTTAATCTTGTTTTGTTGCTTTGCTGTCTTCTGTGTCTTTGCTTGTAGAATACAATCATATAAAAATATAATAACAGTTTATTTTGCCATCAGTTGCAATCAGCTTTTCTTGTAAAAGAGAAGGTCCAGCCGTTGTTAGCCATCCTAGTTTTCGGGCTTTTAATTGTTTAATTTCCCTTAGGGGAACAGTATTGTTGTTAAGTGATCTTGGGAAGTGTTTCGTGTTGTCCGCTTGTGGAAGGAAATAGCCAGCTGGGAACAAACCGTTTTATAAACGTGACCAGAGTGTACCCGAAAGTCAACTAAAAAAAAATAAGCTCTTGAAGAACCCAGTTGATCGGGGAGTTAGTGAGGACATCATATCGATGAAATAGTTTTATAGGATAGGAACGGTCTAAGCTACAGATAACTTGACTTGACTCAAAAGTAGCCTTTCCAAATATTTCGTGTTACTTTACCTACAGTTTTGCTGGCGAGGACGGGGAGTCAATAAGCAGGTTATAGACTTTTGATAATAGTCATTTTGAGCTTAATGATCTAATGTATGTTAATAATCGTACATGTTAATAATCGTATGGAAATCGAGTTCGAAACTAAATATCCAGAGAGATATCAAATAACTTGCAGTTTCTGTTCTTTAACTTATTTGTGTTTTCATTTTCTGACAGGTGTTTGTACAAAAAACATCCCCTTCGTAAATTAAATATTGAAATGTCTACAGAGAGTCGAAACAAAATAAACTTTTTGTTCTTTCTCGAGCGAGCAGGCCTTAAAAGCAATATTTACTGTCTTTATGGAATCGATAGCATCACCTCGAGTCACAAAATTATATGATATTTGCCTTAGGATTATTCACTAAAACTTGGGGCACAAGTCGAGATAAGTGTTGCCGGAAAAATGACTCTGCAGATTGATGGATATTATTTTCCACTTCAAACATAAGAACAAGCGGTATTGCCGAGCCGACGGCCAACAGACACGGTGCTTTAAGCCACGAAAGTATGGGGTACTTTTATCCTCTTAGTATTAAGACATCCATTTGACATGTTAAAATGTCCAAACCTGCACTTCCTTGATGTGTAAGGAGTACGTTTGTTTTCAGATTGCGCCCGATGCTTTTATCTGTTAATCAGTTGAGAAGACCTCGAAAATGAAGTTGAAAGTAACAAGTTTTATATTGGGCTCAAATTATAAATCCTGTCCAATTAAAGCGATTGGTTCTAGAGACCGAATGCTCTGAACTAAATTAGTGTCCTCGCGCTATTTCATTAATTAATTGGTGACGTCGTGTTGACAGGCGGAAATACTAAACATCCACTGCACAGACGGCCATTTGTGACGCCTTACATGACGGGTGGGCCGAGAACTCAAACTTGAAACTCTTCTCTCGCTCTTATAGCACGCCGAACAAGTCGCAAAACCACCTAGAGAATCACCTTAATTCATAGTGAGTGTTTTGATGTACTTTCAGGTTTAATGTAAGCGTTCACTCGGTCGTTTCAGTGCCTCGGGAGTTAACCGCAGCGACATCTGGACGGCAGCCATGTTTGTACTTCACCTCCTCTCATTGTTAAAGTGCCGTATTTTTGCGGCAAAGCCGGGCGATTACTCTTTAAAGCTATCCTTCGATCAAGGCGGGTTGAATTCCCCTTTACCTGAGGTTCAAACCCGCGTTTGAAATGGGTTCTATTTGATAGTATGTTAATGACGTCCTCCTCAGTACTGCCTTGAGATATGGTCTCGCCAAACCTTTGATAATTCAGTTCAGTGTAAAGTTTCAGTAGGAATTCGTTATACTGGTCTATGTGTATTGAATACAGGTTTTATCTCGATGTCTGGGCGGTCATCTGAGCAAGGAAGCCGACCTACAGCTGACCAAGAAGAAACAAGGGTACCGACCTTGAAGAGAGATCTCAAGAAAGGGGGAACCTCGAAATCTGCCAAGCCACTATCAACTGCTGTTAAAAGGTAGACCACGGGAACATTATTTCATTACTTCTACCACGAATGTCCAACTCTGCATTGCAAAGGAAAAGGTTTTTACGTTGTGCTATAGCGCTGCAGGCGCACTTGCAGGTAGAGTCGTCTCGCGGATCGCTGTAGCGTGTACTGAACTGATTGTTACGACCAGTTCGTGTTCACTTGATGCTCAATTTGATCTGTAATTTGCATGTTAACTTTGTGAAGCTCGCTTGCGTTAAAAATTGGCCCAAATGCGCTAAAAATTGGATCGATCTGGAAGCAATGTTTGCGAAAATCGCCTGATGTTATCAAATTGGGAAAGGATGCTTTGATTTCGCGAATGCGAGCGCGAGATTAGTAACACGGCTGGGAAATGTTTGTGTTGCTGATATTGACGCAAGACCTTATCTTTGTTTGTCTTAAACAGTTCAAAATTGGAACTATCACTCCTTCGGCCAGAACATTAGACTCAAGGAACTTTCTCCCTATGATACATGGTTGTATTTCTATTTCCAGAATTCAGAGAGAATTAGCTGAAATCACGTTGGAACCACCTCCAAACTGCAGGTAATTTGCTCCCTACACTCAAGCCGCACAGCCCTTCAACCTCTTGTTTGGAAAACAATGGAATTGCGGTTTTTGTTTCGTGAATAGAGCATTTTGAAAACTTCCATCAGAAGCTCGCGACACGTCCCAATTTCTCAATTTCTTTGCAAAACCCAAGCTTCGAACCTAGAAAAATTCTTCAAAATTTAGGGAAAGCGGATTGAGTCAATTATTCTCGAGTGATAAGGTCATTTAAGGAAGGTATTTTAAAGTGTACGAAGGCTTTGTTTCCAAAGCCAAAACTAATTATGCGCCGTGGCTCATTGTATATTTTTAGACTGCTTAACGATATGAGAGAAACTGTTCCACTTCCACTGCTTATTTTAGGTATTATATGACGGAAGAATTACGCCGTATCAGGACTTCGTTCGAGGTAGATACCGCGCCGTATTTCTCGACACGGGCTGCCGGTTCGTAGACGCAGAGGCTCACGATCTAGATTTGTTCATAATTTATGCAAAGATAATGTTAACACCTGCCTCGTATCAACTTGGTCGTTCCGAGACGAGTTGACATAACAACTGGCTATTGCGTCGGCTATTGCACAGTATCTTTCACTAACGTGCGTTGTTCACGCTGGTCGTGTCGTGGCTACGAAATCTGGCGAATATACACCATGATGTAACCAATCTTATCATTATGAAGATCTGCAATGTTCTCATTTGAGCCAAAAAATAAAAATTCATCACACTATTCTTCTTTTACCGTTGAATGGATCAGTTGACAGTTTGCTCAATATAACCATTGCTCTCAAAGACATACAGCATTATATTAATAAAAGCCAAAACTCGAATTTACTGAATTGTTTTAGTTCAAGGCAATTTAAACCTAGAAATTCTACAACTTCTTTTAAAAATACATGTTTCATAACTTTCTTTGTAATACTGTAATCCCTGTAAGGTCCCCTTTCTAAAATACTCAGGTTTCTTCGTTTGTTTGACTGTCAGATTGAAATTGAGGTGGCGGACTGACCAATGAAGTTTTAACAGGGCCCATGCATTTGACTGTCAGCGCATAGAGACTTATCTCGCAATTCATCAAAGTCTTGTCTTAGAGATTTTCCAAGGAAACAGCTCTATTCTTCACAAACGGTGTATAAATGTGCTTTTCGGTCGATGAAATCCTACTGCGTGACCATTCAAATCAAGGGAACAGTTATCGAGCAGCACTTCCGGCTTTTGGAAATAGTGTGTGACCATTCAAATGAAAGCTACTGAGCAGTACTTTCATGTGGTACTGTTTATTATGCTGTACAAGATGACACCAACGTTTGACATCATTTGTGTACGATTCTTGCCCTAATTATTGTGTAATATTACCGAAGAGCAATTGAGCGGTGGTTTCTCGTTGTTATGTTTGGATTGAACAGCTTTATATTTAAAACCAGTTACGTCTTCTCGTAGCATAAGATTGTTTTCCACTCGGCACTTCATCCAAAAGATGGAAATTAAACTGATCTACAATTAAGTTTGTGTCGGAAATGGCTGAGGTATAATCCTACGGAACTAACTTAATAGTCCCGTGTTTTGAAAGGTCGGTCGGGTCGTCTGTTTTGCATGCCTGAAATTTCCAGATGTTTCCAAACGGGTTCTTAAACTATTGGAAAAAGCCAGTCCAAACAAACGTCAAAAACTCAAACTCAATTTCTCCCGTCGCCTAGTCAGAGGCGCTCGTGACGAGAACAAAAACATTTCATTAGAGTCACTGAAGAGAAACAAAGCAGAACTGTGCACCATTTTTGCAGGAAACGTGGGGGAACATTTGTGGTCATTTCTCTCTTATCTTTGCTGTCAGACTTCACTGCGGTTACCAGTCGAAGATCATTAAAATGCCTTATGATTGCTTGCTGCCCCTTGCCTCGTAATTGATATCTTTTTTTCTGTTTTTCGCAGCGCTGGACCTAAAGGTGACAATCTTTACGAATGGAATTCGACAATCCTTGGTCCCCCGAAATCAGTGTACGAAGGAGGAGTCTTTTTCCTTGATATTCATTTTCCGACGGATTATCCTTTTAAACCCCCGAAGGTAAGAAAAAAAATACAAGCTTATACGCATTTGGTTATTCGAATTATGTCTGATAAAAGCCCTCTTTGACTTAAAAGTTTGATGTATTTTTTTAATTTTGATTGCTGAAGTTTCTTCTAAACTAAACTCAAACCATGCAGAGTTAAGGAACAATAGATTTTTGTGTGGAGATGTACGTAACTGACTTAATTCCATGACCAGCCAGCGAGTTAGTGTTGTAGTAATTTTATTTTATCTACAGCGACATTTTGAAATTATTTTTGACGTTTATCTCATTAAATATTCTCCTCATTAAGCATACGGTATCTCTTGGTTCGGTGAAAATTAAGTCGTTTATTGAACTACGAAGAATTTATATACCAATACAAGAGGAAAATTCCGAAAGCTAGCTTGTTATTTCCAATGCTTGTAAATTAAAATACACTGCTTTCGGAACAGAAAAAAAAGTAAGGTTTCAATTTATTCAAACGACTTTTCTGTTAAGCTCAGTAATCATGGCTTTAATTATGACGAGCGAGAGTTTGAATTATATTTCGATGAGACTAAAATGTTTCTTTTTTTGTTTCTCCTCAGGTTACATTTCGTACAAGAATTTATCACTGTAATGTCAATAGCCAGGTAGGTTAGCTTCTCACAGTACGACAAAACATAATGATAGTGTTTATTTATTTAGCTATCAAAGGACTCGCACATGAAGTCGACCCATGCTGGGAAATCGTTCGTAAGTGGGCAAATTCTGAAGTTTGGGAGACGAACGTTCAAGATTGTTGAGCAAAATCCAGCCCGAAGGCAGTCGAAAACTGAAATTGTAACGGGTTAATGCCAGTATAACGACTTCATTCCAAAGCTTAGCTTTTATTATCCAGGATGACACTTGCGCCTTTCACTGACAAATATCCTGACATTTTCTGGGATATTCAGACGATTCAAAGATATTTAGACAATTTAGGGATATTTAGAAATATTTATTTCTTTTTTGCAATTCTCATTTCTATTCTAGAAACAATTCATTTCAGTAAATTCCACTTGGCAAATGTGGCGCATATCACTAAAAACGGTAAAGCATCAATTTTCCAATCTGGTGGTCTGCTGGAAATTCAATTTTCTACCACTGCGAGAAACTGCATAATTTAGAACCGTACAAGTTAAAATCGTCCCACGCAATCCTAAAAATACACACTAGAGGTTAATATATTTCAGACAGCTTAGACTTACTGATGAGCTAGACATAAATAACTGTCTTTGAAACATAAATAATCTACGCCCTTCAAAAACCTCGTCGGTTAATCTGAATTAGTTTTAACGATAATTTGAGGAGAAAACAAGAGTAATCGAGAGAAAACTTGCAATAGATGAACATGGACAGATTAAAACCATGGTTTGAGCTGTGAGAGTAAGAAATAAGTCGAAAACAGATTAGAATACTGTCGCTGATTCTGTAAATACAAAGCATAATTTGGACCACGCATTTGACAGTTCACTGGTAAAATGACACAGTGTTTGTCTATCTGATCATCTTTCGAGACAGTGTAAACACCATTATATTATCAATTCTCATTTGTGTAAAAAATCTCGATTTTTCTTTATCGTTGGAAAAATTTGTGAGCCTGAAGATCAAAATCATGGTATCCTTCTCAATATCGCCAAAAGGAGATGGTGAATTTGTGGTATGCAATGAACCACAGTAAAGTTGTTTTCTGCTGGGTCGCGGATCGGTCGCGCGACAGATTAAATTTAGTCAAGAGGTGGAAAATAGGAATTCAGTCCTTGACAGCACTTGATCGTAGTAAGTCGCAAAGATAAATATCTGCTGCTAATTTTATAACCCTCGATGTGTAAAAATAAACTCATGTTATTTCTTGGTCTTTTTACAGGGTGTGATCTGTCTGGATATTTTAAAAGATAACTGGAGCCCAGCTCTAACGATCTCTAAAGTTCTTCTCTCGGTTTGTTCGCTTCTAACGGACTGTAATCCAGGTAATTGAACTTAAATTAACTTTGCTGTAACAATTCAAGGGGCGTAGGTCACGCAATTTTAGGCAACAGCTTTGATCAAATAGTCATAGAATTAATTAAAATATGAAACTAATGGCTACAAACTATAGAACAACTCTAATATAGCACAGGAAAGCCAAGAAGGGACATGGATGGACAAAACTGGAGAGGATTGAAATGGATTGTATTTGGGTAAATTTGAATAACGTCGGCCAACCTTTTTTCATATTTACGGTATGTCAGTTTATACATGCATCCCCCCCCCAAAATAAGATGTCATTTACACAGCTGGAAAATCATTCTCAGTTCTTATGTTGCCATGATGCAAATAAAAGAGTTTTGGTCAGCCCATTGGACGTTTAGAGCTCACGTTTACGAGGCTCATAATAAGAAAAACTGATTAAGCAAAATTACCTAAAATAGCGTGACCTAGCCCCTTTAAAAACAGGACGAACGGCGACAGATTCTTTGTGTTCTCAAAGTATCTATGAAGAGGTTAAAGTTTTGAACGACTAGTAGCGAGTAAAACAATTAGATTATTCGCTCTCGATTTCGATGCTTGTATGATAGACAGCCCTCGTCAACTATCACGCAATACAAAACTGCTCAGGATCTAATTGCTTAGCTTGACGGCCCTGGCAAACATTTTGTCCTCGTTTGCAGGGGCCTTTAGTTTATTAGTGCATTTAGAAAACAGTCCTAAGAAAGCATACGCGCTGATTGGTTTAAAATCGTGTTTGTTTAACTCGATGGAGACACAGTGTTTCCATCGAGTTAAACAAACACTCGTGAAAGTTCAGTGGGAGAACTTGAAAAAGCTGTGGAAACACTCGCCTGCGGCTCGTGTTCCTCCACCATTTTTCGTTCTCCCAAACTTCCACTCGTGTTTCTATTTAACAATGAGATTATGAGCTCTCGATTTCTATCACGTGATAGTTGACTCGGGCTGCGCCCTTGTCAACTGTCATGCGATAGAAAAAAAGTGCGAATAATCTAATTGTTTTAGTATAAATCTACTAGTCGTTCAAAAATATTTAAATCCTCTTCAACGACAAATGCCAATTAATGACGTTATTTTGTTAAAAAGCGCACGCGACCACGCTACCCACTATCTATCACCAATTATAGTTCACCACTGAATTTTCTCCAATTCTTATTGGTTTAAATTGATCACGTGACGCGATAGTGTTCATCCGCGGAGAGACACTATCAGCCCATAGTGCCCGTCCGCGGAAAATACCCGGATGGATAGTAGTCGTCC
>Ga0126343_10000457_pt1:0-12500 | contig 15628 bp, 6 predicted proteins | sample Cyp2metagenome_FD_92531 | JGI IMG/M metagenome (GOLD analysis project Ga0126343, IMG submission 92531) | Coral microbial communities from Lord Howe Island, Old Settlement Bay, Australia - Cyphastrea 2 metagenome | ecosystem: Host-associated > Invertebrates > Cnidaria > Coral ... | reverse complement strand
CAGGCAGAACAAAATGGCCGACTGTTAATGCGTCATTTTACGGCGGTGGAACTGCTGGAGGAATTGTTCCCGTCAGGGTGAGTGTTGAGCTTGCATAAAAGTTAGTTTTGGTCTCCCGTTAGGGTGAGTATTGGGCTCCCGTCAGGGTGAGAGTTGGGAGGCGTGGTGGCCTTATATACGGTTTGACGGGAGCCATGCGTTGTATTTTTGAGGCAACACACGAGGGGGAGGGGGGGTTGGTGTAGGAGGAATAGGTTTGTCATCATCATCATCTTTATGACTTGGCATCTATCTGACTAACAAAGAAACAAAGAATTCGGACAGCAGTGCATTACTGTAAGTACGTCTAAACAAAGTTTCTCCTGTAGCTAGTTGAACGACATTCTGTATTCGATGTTTGACGTTGCAGGTGGACTGGGGCGACAAAGGGTCAACAGAGGCTGGGGCGAGACTCGCCAAGGCTAAGGTAGGTTAACGAAATCTGTTTAAATGCGTTATGTTCCTTTTTACGATTCGCCGGTAGAATCCATTGATAGCGAGCTGTTTATGTTGCGAAGTGGATTAAATCTTTGACCATATTTTTTATGATTTCTTGAGAAAATTGCAAAATTCCAACCGCAGTTTTTACCGTAGACCCTATTCATAAATGGCTGCCAATTAGAAGATATTTTTTAAGCATTAAAGTTAGCCCAACTGACCTCGTTTTAGAGTTGATAATTCAAAACAGTTTTTACTCTCAAACAAGGTTAGTTGGACTAATTTAAATGCATACAAAATAATTTAAAATTTGCCGCCATTTTTTGAATAAGGTCTATGTGTTCAATGATTATTCACCATTGCATTTTAGACTTGCTGCTCCGTGTAAAATTAAAGATAATTTGCTAGCCTCCAATGAACGTTAATCCATCCCCAAAACACTCGCCTCTCTAACAAATGTCCTTTTATCCCCTCTTCTTAGATGTTAAAAATACCTACCCACCCTATTAGGGGGTGATTCTTTCTATAATAGTACTACAATTTTTGGTTAGGGGGCTGGGCAACTCCAAACCAAATAAAATCCTGCACAGATACTGATTAGAATATCGCCAGCGAGCCACGGAAAGAAGACGAATATGAAGCAAATAATAACATCCTTACAATACCTGAGGCTGATAAAATTATTTCTCGAAAAATTTACCCGGCCCCACTCCTCCCTCCTCCTTTTATGGTCCATCGCTAAATAGGGATTAGGCTTCCTGTTACCATAGCGACCACTTGTGCTAATCTGACATATTTGCTTTTTAAGCCATTGATCGAAAAAGATCCTGACGAATCAGAAACCGTGAGCGCGACTGCGACAAAGAGATCTTCAACTCCAGGCTGCTGGACGGCTGCAAAGGTGTCGTAAAATTCTTCCTTTCCTTAGCACGTTCAATAATAGAGAGTTACCAAAACGGCGACGCCGAGGACGACATCGATTAAAAAAATGAATTTATATTCTACCTTCGAATCTCGCGGTATTCTAACTTCATTTACTTTGTTTATCACGTTCAGAACTTTCACAAAACTAAAATTTGCTAATTTGTAATTAGAACTTTGACAGATTAGCCGTCGTGGTTCACGATCTCCAGACAACGCAGAATTTGGTCATTTCACCTTGTTGTTTTGCCGAGGACGGCAAAGAAATGCATGTAGCAAGAATTATAATCGACTCGCGTACACAGCAACTGTCCTGACCTTTAAATCTTTACTTTGGCGATGTTCTGCCTTTTCTGTCGTGGTTCTCGAAACCCCTTCATGAAAGATGCAGATTGACTGGCCGAGGAACAAAGCTCGACTTAAGATTCCTACTTGCGACATAAAATAGAGATTTTAGGTTTTGTGTTTGCGAGTTACTGTTTCAAATTGATAACATGTGTAACAATTGTTAAGGTTTTCTTTTTGTTGTGTTTCATTTAGTTTTGTGTGACCGTCTCTTCATTCGACAGTCGACTTTGTGAAGTAACATTTGCGAGCTCAAAAACGGTGAATCCGAGACAACTTTTGTGCGGCTAATTTTCTCCGCATTTAAAGGACAATAACGCGGAAAGACTGAAAAACTAAATAAAAGCTATAAAAGACTGAAATGCCCTCTCTTTTCTCAAAAATCTCTCTGTCAATCGCCTCATCCGAGCGACCGACGCGACGATTTGATGGGTTCACAAACTAGATGGCCAAAAGCTCGTGAGGTTGACGCAAGCCAATTTTCTGTAAAGTACGGACTTCTCTTTAATTACTCGGATTTCCTTTTTTTCTGTGTGTTTTAAGATTAAAGTTATGGCTGGTGTTGATGCAGTATCGGATGGTTATCGACGAGTTGCCTCACACAGACCACAACGCGGGGGACACGTAAGTTATCTTTGTTTTACAATATTTCATATTACCTGAACTACTGATTCTCGATGTTGTCACAATGATATTACAGTGATTACGTTTTTAAGTTTGCCATTGCTATTGATTCAAAAATTAGAAAAAAAAAACCGATGACCAATCAGACACGAGCCTCTATCCCATTAACGAATGAAATGCAAACATTTAAATGACCGGCCGTGTTTTCCCGCTCATTTTCTTGTTCTCGCTTATCTTTCTAAAAGCAAGTTACAATCGCATCACGTTCATTCTTAAACACTTGGAAGTCTTTGTTTTAACGCAGTCGTCAGGTTTTCAAATAGTTTTTCTGAATAAGCATGCAACAATTAAAACCTATTTTAACTATCCTCAACTTCCTCCTGAAATCCCGCCCCTCTCTCGACCTTCCTTCATTTCGGTGTGCTTTCATAGTGGAGCAGGGCATTCCCCCAGGGAAGTTGTTCAGTCCTGTCGTAGACTTTGATCCAGGCTTGCTGTTCGTGTGAAGTTCATCGGCGTTTCAGCCATTAGTGTCCAGGGCTCCTCTAAGTTGGCACTTGTTACCAAACCTCCTCGTTGCAAAGCAAAATTAGCGACCACGAATACTTGCGAATCACTGGGAATTAGATTCACAAATGCTGAAGTTAGCTTCTGACAGTGGTATACTCTGAGATAGAGCAGCGAAGGAGAGCTCACTACAAACTGCGCAAGCGCACTGTTCGTGACTTCACTGCTGTAACTCAGATCCAGGACTTGAAGTGAACTGCTGTGACTTCGAAGCATTGCTTGACTTTCCAGCATGGCGTCAAGAACCTGGTCTGTGATTGCGTGGCCATATCCGCAACAGCACAGACGCAGATATCGAAGAAAACGGCAACGAGGCAACATGGACTTAAGTCCAGCTTGAGTCAGATGTCGGCACCACGAGAGATCGACTTCGGTAATCACCGACTTCTCCCAGCGGACCGGTGTAACCGCGTCGTCGGAAACACTCGTGCCATCAAGCACTAGCGAAGTCAGTGACGAACAGTTATCGATTAACACGGGGAGACTCAGTCCCCGAATGTTGTTGCATCTTCGGAGACAGAGCGATCGAAGATTCGTGCAATTGTCCGCGAGATATCGGAGCGTTTGATCTGTGAGTGAAGTACAGTAACTGAACTCGAGTATTCTCACAGCCTGCAACGAGGAAAACAATTGACGCTTGTCGACTTCTGTTTTGAGAATTTCCAAAAATGCATTACTAAGGCCGAAACCCTGTACATGTTGTAGTGAATTACTAATAGTCTTGAAGGCGCTCGGGTGACCAGAGCTGTGGCGAATATCCAGCTTTGTGAGATTCCTCGGAAATGACTCCGCATTTACCAGAAAGTCTTCAACAAAAGTTACGGATCCCAGGCATAGAACCTTCACTTGTTTACAGTGCTTGACTAAAACTTGGAAAACCCTAGGAGACAGTGTGAACCGGCCAAGATTAATCTTGTACAACATGGGTGCCATGCGACATCGAATGAGCCTGATCAAACAAATCTCGTTCAGCTTTTGAAAGCGTTTCAAGTTCACGGATTTCCACAGAGAGCTGTCGTATGCGATGAGCCTCCAACTCTTGCACGCTTGTGCTGCTCGACATAGATCCGTCATACGAAGAAAGCTGAATATAACAAGCAACGTTGTATCGGGAAAATCTTGAATATGCATTTCTCGCGATGACGTTCAAGGCTGCAAAATTCCTCTTCTGTCATCAATGCCGATACGAGAGCGCGCCAATTTTCGTTACGTCATAGCTTGAAATTGCGTGAAATTCTTAATTTATTCTTTTATCGTCATAATCAGTAAAATTGATTTGCAGAACAAAGCGATTGAAACAACACAAGAGATATCGTCTAGTTAAAAACTTTTCCGACTTTTACTTTCTAAGAAGGCTTTGAAGGTATTGAGTTCCTTTGATGCATAGAGGAGGTTAGAACCATCCTAGGTCACAGGGTAACCAGCGAATATGGTCTGATTTTGTTGAATGGTACTCAAAAATAACACAAGAAATATCGTCTAGCTGGAAACATTTCCGACTTTTACTTCATGTCTCTAAGTTACTTTCTTTCTACCTTTGCGTGTGCCTTTCGAGAAGAATTGTTAGGTGCGTCAGTTTCAGTAAAGGTTTCTCAGTTTACCACATACGGGAATTTTAACGAGAATCCGAGCATGCGTGCAGTAGCAAAAGTTTTGCGAGCACGAGCAAGCGAACACTCATCTAATTTTTGCGAGCAATTCGAGCAAAGGCCATTTTTTGCGAGCACTTTAAAATTGAATGAGACCATTCGATACCCTTAGGATAACCAGTGAATACGGTCTGTTTTTGTTGAATAGTACTCCAAATATAATACTGATGAATACATCAGGAACTGAAAGATGGCAGGAATCAAAATGCACTTGATTGCAACATGTCGAGATGTGTCCAAAACTGTGACTTGTTAGCACTGTAGAGTGGGTCTGTTGTGAATGTAGAGCAAGCGAGCTTAACGTTATAAACACATCAGCGAGAATTTGATAATAAGAGGTGCTGTGAGAGTCGCGTAATTTGCTCAAAGGCCGAAAACACAAGAAAGTGGCCCGGCTAGTGCTCGAACCCGGACTATCGACCCGAGTGCGTTAACACAAACTGGTCGATCCGCAATCTAACATGACCATCGCCTGGCCCCTTCTCTCTCCTCCCCTCTTCCCTTTGTACCCCGTACCCCCCCCCCCCCCCCCCTTCCCCCCCCCCCCCCCCCCCCCCCCCCTCCCCCCCCCCCCCCCCCCACCCCGCTGTCTTTAACTGATATCATTATACTCTGCCTTTAACGGGAAACTCATGAATATGATTTGGATTTTTTTTCCGCCAGTGGCTGTATTCGTCCGACCCAGCAGTGTGATAATGTGGAGTGGATAAAAGCTGACGGCCGTCATATTATCACTTAAAGAATACAAACTACATGTCAGTTCACACTTTAGACATATAGCAGTTTAAACTGTTTAAAAGTACAACAATTTTTAATGACTGTCTATAACAGTTGAAGATAAGGTGGAATCAAAAGCGTAAGGGTTTGGAAAGCACTTACGGATTTTTTTTTATAGATTAGACATTTGGTCAACATCAGCTGCTATAGTTGAAAAAAAAAACATTTTGTGCTTAACTTGTGGTTCAGACGCGACATTTGTATTTTAAGATAAGTGTGTCTTTTATTCTATTTTATTCCAGTCGCAGTGTATCTGAACTATTTGAGTAAAACATATTTTTTAATTCGTGCATTGTTGCAAAGTTTAAAGCCAAATATAGGTAGCCATTTTTAGGTGATTTCTCAGTATTACTTTGCGCATCCCTACTGCGCACGATTTTGGCGTCATTAGCGCGCACATGAGCACATGCACGTACAAAACGAAAGAATTTCCCTCAAACCAAGCTCGAAAGCGAAATAAATGCTCGTTTTCTCTTAAACGAGAATGCTAATGTACATTTTTTAACTGCATCATTTTAGTGTACAAATTATTCTCTTCGAGTCGAAAAATTAAGAAAGCATTGTTCGGAAGGAAAAAAGTTATAGCGACTGAAAGAGTGCACAAAACCGTTATCCGAGGGTGCGAATTATGGCCTCCAGCGAGCGCGAAATGCGCATGGTTAGGCATAATTGGAGTAAGATTGGGCTATCATATCTCTTTAACGAGCATGGTGACCGTTTTAGGGTCTACCTCGGTGTAAGAACCTGTGAACTTTTTCTTTGTTTGTAGCCATTGTTAGGGTTAAGGTCTGTTGTGTCGACTTCGTTTTCTTTGTTTTACGTCACTCCTGAGTGTTGCAGGTTCTTACACCGAGGAAGAGCCCCTTTTTATTGCATTTTTGGCAACAGTGATTGGGAGGGAAGTTTCCCAACAAATTGTTCCGCAACGTTTATTCCGAGGAATCAGCTCAACTGCAAACATTTTTAAAACCGAGTCGGACCCGAACTACGTATGCTCCATTTATCTTAGTTAGTTTTTACAGTTTTAGCTTCTAGTCTAGTTTTATTCTTTAAAATTACACGTGCATAGTTAACCGAAATTACGTTCTAAACATGGAATTGAAATAAAAATACCTTAGGCTTTTATATTACTTGTAAATTTATTTAAAGTTAAAAATTTGTTGTGAAAAATATATCCGTTTCTGACGCGCGGTAAGGGAACTGTTACCATGCGGGGAACTTAGAGGGAAACTGACGCACAAACACTGGAAATGCACCGGGAAGTCGTGGAGGACGCAGCCCGTAAGGGAACGTACCTCTATAACACGCAGGGAACTAACAGGGGAACCTCCACGGAACACTGAAAGAAATGCACTGGGAAGATATGGGAGTGATCCGGGAATGTAAGGATAACACGTAGGATTCTCACGAGGGAATGCAGGAAGAATTATGCGGGGAAAGGAAGGGGGACAAGGGAATAAAGGGTAACCTGGGGAAGTACGAGTGCACAGGAAATCCATCTGTGGTTACTGGGAACCGATGGTAAATCCAGGAGAAAATGCACAGGATAACCAACTATGGTAACTTAACGCAAGAGTTACAGTCAAACCAAGTGTGAGCGAATTTCAGCGAATGCACGTGAAATATAGCGAGGCGCCGGGGATAAAGGGGGCCTTTAGCGAGCATTTCCGCCTTACATAATGGCAATGCACCCGGGGATTCACTGGTAACATAACATAAAACAGATGATGGTGTAAGAGTTAGTAAAACGGGCAGCCGTGTAAATGCCGCCCCCTCGAGGTTTAGAAACTTCAAGGAACTCCAAAATATCAAAACATGGTTCTATGAAATCTACGCTGTTTAATGAAATTTTGCTCTAATTAAATTGTTAATAATTACGAAACAGTAACTCAAAATAAATACGTCAATATACTTGTAACAGTCACAAGCGTCAAAAAATAACAGCACAGCGGCGGTGTTCAAGTGACTATCTTGAACAGTCGTGTTTCCGTTCGGCCCGGTCCACAATACGCGGAAAAATTTGATTCTCTCTTGCTACGTTCTCGACCAAAGGAAACGCAAATTTCGTCCTAGAGCAAAATTTTTCAAATAAAAGTGAACAATTCAAAACTAATTTTTCCCCCAAGACTCGTTTTCAGATGGGAACATTACCAGTAACTGCTAGAAGGATATTGGAGCCACACACTCCAGCCAATAACAGAGATGGTTATATGTTATCAACCAATCAGAGAAAGGCAAGTGATTGGCTTGCACAAATTAACTTCCGCAAGAGCCCGCCTACGTCATTCTCTGGATTGTGATTGGTTTATTACATTCCTCCGCAGCGGTGATTGGTTAAAAGATTTGCAATGACCTAATTCGTTTTATTTGTTTGCGACTGTCACAAGAGAACCACTTCAACACGAAAAGTAGCTAAGCTGCAAAGTTCATTAAGCAATTTTAAAATGTCCGTCATGTCCAAAATTCTTAAGCTATTTTTATGACATATGAAAAGATAATCCGCTCGCGTTTGTCTAAATTATATATCTTAGTGAGAACCCAAATAAACATCTCTGACTAAGACAATTCTAATATAAGCGAAAACAAGTTTAAGATAAAGACAATTTAAAAATTACAACCACTAAACTAGCCACATGTAGTCCTTTGGTAAGCTGGTATTTTCTCATATAGATAGTAGTATTCTCTAATTTTTTTCCTGTTTATCTTATTGACTTCTTATAATCGAAGCACGCATGCTTCTCTTAAACAAGAATCCTAACTGGTTCAACCAGTTTCTTATAATTATGTTTTTCTTCACGATACTGGTTTAGCCTGTACCTGGAGAATTTAATTTACATGCGATATTTTTTCTCTTGGTAATTTAACAAAAGAACTGTTCATTTGTGCCCTGACAAATTTACAAATGATAACGTGCACAAACACAACGAAGTCGTATTCTTCAATATTTTCTGTTCGTTATAATCAATAGCGAGTTCTGTCCATCCGGGACCTAGTACTCATCTCCTCTTATCATCTGTCGGATTCTGTAACAAAACAGGAAAAACAGAAAATTACTCACAAAATCTCGAAGTTACAAAAGCATTACAGGTAGACGGCTTGTAAACCGTTATTAACGGGTCTGAAAATTCAAGAGTCAACCCTGTAGATTGAATAACACGTTTAAGATTCTTAGCAAGCACCAAAAACACCTTTGGGGTAGCTTTTACAATGTTGAACTGCTCTGTCCAATCAGAGTGGAGGCAACGTTCTCCTCGACCTATCAGAAGCGAGTCCATGACCCGCCCGCGTAATTCCTCGCACTTGACTTCGCGCGCTTTTCACAGATTGCATATTTTAACTTAACCTGCCGCTTGCTTTTTAAGTTAAATGCAAGATTTTACATGGAATGTTGTCCCAAAGAAGCTTAACTTAGTGATTCAACCGCGTTTAGACTAATCCCTGTTTAGACGAAGACTTTCTAAAATGCTTAAACTTATCTCTTGAGTTTATTCCTACGAAGTAAAAAATATGGCGGCTGTACATTTACCACAATACCATGCGAAACCTTACACACCCCATAAAGTGCAAGGAAAGACATATTTATGTAATATTTGTTCCTGTCGTAACAAAACTGTGTATGCTAGGTTTGAAGTTTTAGAGCTTCCTTGTAGGTTTTTATATGGCTTGTTCAGGTTTTCGAGCGCTATAAAAAGTTATGGGAAAATGAAGCAGTCGCCATGTTTTTACCCGCGGAGGATTCTAAACGTAGATGTAGGCGAACTTTTTTTCTTTTTTCTAAAATGACACACATCAAAGTAGGATTGAAGCAACACAAGGTTCACGTTTGTATCGCTGAGAGTCCAGTGGCAACGGTACGGTAGTTACATATCTTTTTAATTGTCGATTTTTATTTATGTATTTATTTTTATTGATCTACTGACCTTGAGCCTAACGTTCCACTTCCCGACTGCGCGTCCCGTTTTTTACGTTTAGCTTTCTTTTTGGAACTTTCTAGTCCTAAAGATTCACGAACATGTTTTTACAGTTAAGCGTTACGTACCGTTGGCACTCGAGAAAAAATGTTTACGTTTGACAGGTTTTCGCATCTTTGTGTTGGCTTCTTCAAATTTCTAAGCCAATCAAAGCATCAGCACGTGACTAAGTCGACGTCTCTTCAACCAGTCAAACAACCAATAAGGCACTACCAAACGGCTCGTGCACGTTTTCGGCACGTGGCCATTTTGACTTCTGCACGTGTGATTTGACGTCTGGTTTTTGATTGGGTGAGGTATCGGAAGCCAACAAAAAGATCAGTGTGCTAAATGTCGAGTGAGAATGGTACGATGCGTTTCACATTGACATTTTTAACTTTTTGTCAACAATTTCCACGAAAGTTTAAATTGGAACATTTTTAACAAATTAAATATTATTATATATATGGCTAATTCTTTCGACGTTTTCATGCCAGTTTAATAAATTTTACACAAACTTTCAAGCTAAGTTACATCACTTAACATACATCCATTTTAGTTCCCCATGAAAGGCCGTTAGTTAGTTCTAAAACGAAAGATTGAGTAATTTATTGACAATTAATGATGTATTTAACTCTAGACCACAAGCACTCCAACTTCTTCTTTGTTTGTCGAACGCTTAACGTGACGCAAGAAGACAAATAAGAAGAAAAAGGGTCGCGCTTCCCTTCTCGTCCTCGAGTGGAGTTTTTTTTCCACTAGCGCGCTCTGTTGCGTCACGCTTGGAAAACGAAGGGGACTGCTTGTAGTCTAAATACAATGGTTAAAATTCCTTCTCGGGTAATTGAATCTCCCTAGGGCAGTGTTACTAAGTGACATGGCGTAATATGACGTCAGTCGAACAAGATAACTTGAGGTCTGCACGACCTAAACGAAGATTTACCGATAAGGACCCGAGTTTCCCCGGCAGACTAACAAAGAAAGTAAGACCCACCCGATGAAATACTTGAGCTTGACGATGACGCGTTGATTTCACCGTTTCCATCTACAGGAGATGGAATGTCGTTTGCGCTGTTATAGGAGATTACCTCTTGGTAGATTGTACCTGAAATGACACACATAAAATCTTCATCCCTCCTCACACGCACGTTGTTATGTGGTAAAAACAACGAAGAGAATGTAATGGCGATCGCGCAAAGTGGTCCACATTGCCGGCGTTCATCTCCGGTATCTGTTAGCCTGCGTAGCAAGCGTTTCCGTGGGGTTTGGGAGCAAAGAATGGGATTTTTGGTGTTTTGCCCGCGCGGAAAATGGGGAGAGAGAGCCAACAATGAAATATGGGGGCGGGGGAGGGGAAGGAAGGAAACGCTTGCAGACAAACCCCTCCCCTCCCCCTTCTTTTACTCGCTCCATTTTCGCGCTGCAATTCTTTGCTCCCGAACCCCACAGAAACGCTTGCTACGCAGGCTAGGTATCTGTAGAATGAAGCGACCAGGAGTATTTCTGCTTCCTCAGGTTGGTTATGCACTTGCCTGTACAGCACCGCTCCAAAGGAAGTTACCACGCGATAAATCGCGTCTCACGAGACGAGAGCTTTGAGAGTTGAGTAATAGTTTCATTCACTGTATGATGATTTTGTTTTTGTTGTTTTGTTTTTGTATTCTTTTGTACTTACGTTTCCAATCTTCTACAGTGTGGTCTTTCTCGTCTACAGCGTGATCGTATTTATTCGGTATTAGCTAGCAGAAAAACAAAAACATCCTTCATCAGTAACATGAATGAAAAATACTCTCAAAATACTATAGGTACAAAAAAGACAACTATCTTCATGGGTCATCCGCGGTGTACTTGCAAACAAAACTCTCTTAGCCTGCTATGCAGACCACTGTATTTTACTATTTTGACTTACCACACAAGAATGTTACCTGGTTTACCCAATCGAGTTTGCTCCCACCAAGTTCGCAACCCTGAACTCAAAAACTTTCTATTTCGAGTTTGCCTTCACCTTCAATGGACTTAATAACGAAAAATAAACTTGTTTTGAACTGTTTCTTTCATTATGCCCACAATGTTGTCTTTTTTGCCCGGTGCGAGAAAGATATCATTTTAAGGACTCGTTGCCAATTCTGAGTCGAGCCGATGTTGGTGCAAAGTTAACTTGCTTTGGTGCGAAGCCTCCAGCTACCCAACACAATCTTCACTCTTCAAGATTGTGCGACGACCAAAAGGCTTCAGTTATTGTTTTAGATTAAGATGTGACGCTCACCGACTCCACTTCACTTCTTTCATACCACACATGTATGTAGGGATGATGCAAAGCTTCAATCACTGAGATCCGTTTAGAACGATCAACCACCAGCATCTTAGAGAGAAGATCTCGACATTGTTCAGCTAAAAACAAAAACAAATACAAATGAAACTGGATGAGTCTGAAATGCCACGCGTGATGTCGTCGTCACAGCCACGATTAGCGTATATTCAAGAGTTAAACCTAAACTCTGTACGTTCGTCCTTTGCAATCCGTGTTAATCTTCTCCATCCTTAACCATCCTTGTTCCTTTATGGTTTATCATTATCTCTTTAGTGTTTTTCTATCTCAGTAAACTGTTATTTTCAGCCGGTTTCCCTCAGTTTAAAAGTAAGTTTGTACGTGGTCTAAATATCTCGAAATAAATTTTAACATTTCGTGCAATAAGTACGATCGTTATAGCGGATTACAGTTGAAATAAATGAGAGATGAAGATCAACTTATAAATAGAAAATTGTCTTGATTTTAGTATTCAATTCTTAAGATCCTCACCTTTAGCTATGTTTCCCGGTGGAAATAAATCATCTGGGAAGAGAGTTTCAAAGCTGAATCCAGGTTGTTTGGGTCGACTAGCACAATACATCCTAACCTGTAAATTACAGAAACAAAACTGAACCTCAGTCCCAGCTGTCGTACGCAGTGCGTTGTAAACTGACTACAGAACTAGGAGACAAGAAAGTTCTGGCATATTTTGATTCATGCCTATCAAATGATCCGGTTTTTTAGCATGAAGCCTGCACATCTGTACATATATCTTACTAACCAAGCGTGAGGGCCGTACTGGGAGAATATCGGCCCAAGGTCTTGACAGTACGGACCGAGCGCAGCGAGGTCCGTACAAAAAAGACCGAGGGCCGATATTCTCCCAGTACGGTCCCGAGC
>Ga0126343_10000456_pt1 | contig 15654 bp, 8 predicted proteins | sample Cyp2metagenome_FD_92531 | JGI IMG/M metagenome (GOLD analysis project Ga0126343, IMG submission 92531) | Coral microbial communities from Lord Howe Island, Old Settlement Bay, Australia - Cyphastrea 2 metagenome | ecosystem: Host-associated > Invertebrates > Cnidaria > Coral ... | reverse complement strand
TGCGCGAAGCCATTTACAATGGGAGTTGTGCATAATTAAAGTTATTAGGCAACAAGTCAACTAAGAAGTTCACTACTTATCTCTCTATTCCGGTGTTAACTGGCCATCCAAACTACGCTTGAGAGAAGATATTTATCAAATATACGTTCTAAGAATGAGTTTACAGACCTGCTTTTCAATGTTTGCTCACATTGTATCTCTTCGAGAGAAGATACTTCATTGTTGAGGGAAATTAGGGAGCCTGTTTGGTCATACATAATAGAACTTTGTAGTTCATTTGCGGCTCCTGATACACAGAATATTAACTTCACAATAAAATGACCAAATTTCTTAACATACAATACGTTGCTGTTTCATAAAAAAATTGCAACAAAACTGTATGGCTGTAATAGATTTCATTGCCATTTACAAACAAATATGTTAACCAGTTACATGGATGTTAATTTCAATAAATATTCAAACGTTTCTTTTTAACAGTCGTATGCATAGTATATATATATATATCCAGTATGTAAAAGCAGCCGGTAAAAGCCATATACAGGTGTTAAACAGATCTTCAAAAGCAGGGGCAGCTCTAGTGAAAACTATTGCTAGTTCTAGAGTAAGATATAGACCTGTTTATCATCCAGTGTACTTCATGAGAGATGCTGTAAATCCTTGACACCTTTAAGCTGCACATATCACTAGGCCTATTAGGCATGGCCTCGTGGGCCTTAATGGGCATTAGCCTTGGGTTCTGTCCCCCTTCATGCTTCATTATTAGTAGGACATTCACATTCAAAAACCCACACCACTTGGGTCTGAGCTTCATTATGGCAACTTACAACTGTACATTAATAAATTAATTATAAATTGATATGATTACTGGGGTTTGTGGGTAAGAGTATGTGTCAGATTGGAACATTTTATTAACAGTTGCTTTTTTCTAAAATTACAAACTGAAGTGTCTTCCTACAGTAGATGCTGTGCATGAATTACACCTATAAGTGCTATTACTTATAAATTTTCATATCAAATTTTCAATGTGCTTCTGATTTAAATTACTGTATTCATAGAACTTATTTATAACCACATTTTTAAAGTTATATTAATAATCTCATTTGTGAAATAGGTTGCTTGTTATTACTTTTGCTAGTTTTCGCTCTAAAGTACAGAGCGTTAAATCCTATGGGGTAAATGTTGTTCTATTTTGTAAAAAAAAAAACTATCTTTAGTTAAATGTATAACCTTTTTATATTACTAGTACTTTTTGCAAGAAACACAATCTATAGTAAATGTGTTGTGTGTGAGACATTTGACTCTTGCCTTATTTAATAATACAATCTTTTAGGGTTCAACTGGTGCTATGGGTGAAGCTGGCCGGGTAGGAAATCCTGGAATAGACGTAAGTGAAAATGCTAGCTACTATTCCATATCAAACTACAACGTACTGCAACAACAATAACAACAAGGCAGTGGCAACAACAACATATAATCGATATTAGTCAAAATAATTCTTGACAAGAAGCAGTAAGGAAGAACAGTAAGCTTAATTAATCATCTCCTGGTGGCTCAGGGCTTTTATAATCATCTCCTGCTCTTTACATTTAATTTGATTTGATTTGATTTGTTTGATTTGATTTATTTGGTTTACAGTCTTCCCAATTAGTACACGAGTGCTACAACGACTAGAGACTTAAATAAAATTATTATTTTAAAAGTTATTATTATTATCAATTAAGATGCAAATCAAAATACACAAGTGAAGAGCAAGTTAGCTTCATTTCTTGAAAAAACTGAAATGAATCACTGAAACTGGGTGTATATGGGGGTGCAACTTTTAACAGTGATTGGACTGTGTGTTCTGAATTACCAGATGTTATGTTTTTTTGTTTCTTTTAAAGATAAATAAAACAAAACCAAAAATCGTGTGTGCATATGTGCATGTGACATGCATTTCTATAACTAGATATAACATTTAATAAAGATGTTGAACATGTCTCAGAACACTTAGTCATGTTATTGTAAGAAAAGTCTGTACGGCTGGCCAGTGAGCGCACGTTGGTACTGTATATAATACTAAACCCGCGGTTGATGTTTTGGACGTTTTATGAATTATGTTTGTTTCCTGTATGACTGCCTATTTTATTTTTATTTAAGGGTCTTCCTGGTATTTCTGGTGCTCCTGGTCGCCGTGGTGAGCAGGTCTGTAAATAAACATCAGTAAACAAGTGTTGCAGAATACTGTATTAATAGAGACATCCACACTGGCATGAAAATATTATTATCTGATATATAGATCGTTTCACACTTACTTGCTGTATACTGCAGCTTATATACATGTCAAAAATGAGGCTTAAATGGGGTTCACTGAATATCCTGATTTTTAAAAGTTTGGGAAAGAAACTCAACATGGCCTAGCTCCAGGGTTCTTTACAACAAATAATGAAGATGAGTTGATGGAGATGATTGAAACTGAGTACCATTTTCCATTTAATCTGCATGCATGTGCACACTCAGCACATGTAGATCTCTCATGTTAAGTTATGAGTACGTTATCCCATGTTGTAATCTTCAGTGCACTATTTTATTACTGCATCTGCATGAAAGTAGTCATTAAACTTAATTAACAAAGAGTTAATTAAAATACATGAACTTACTACTTTTGACACAACCATCTTTTAGGGAGCTCCTGGAAAACCTGGCAGAAGAGGTCTGGAAGGAGCCAAAGGATCTGGGGTTTGTTAAAAATGTCACTAAATACTACATGATGTTGATAGTGAGTGATTTCTTAGAAATCAAGTTTGTTGTCAGTAATAACAATTGATTACAAAAAGTCACGACCTCTCGGTCCCTCCGAGGAGAGAGATGCCAAAATGTTGTGACTCGTCATAATGTTAATAACTCATAAATAAAGAGCACATTTTCGCGATTTAACAAGTTTTTACCCTCTTCTTCAATCAAAAAGAAAATATCATTGCAAACGAAGCAAAAAACGTGCTTTTACCGCAATACCATTAAACTACAGTATTGCGCAAAAGTAATGCAAGAGAATTTCAACAAAATTCCTGGATTTTTGGGATGTGAATAAATTTCGCTTGAAACGATATTTTGCCGAAACTTTCCTTCATTTCCGTGGTGTCTATGGATAATGTACTTCCTCTCCAGTCATGCTGGCTTCAAATCTCTGATGGTGATGCATTTTCTTACTTTTATAAAATGTAGCTTTGATTTACTGACAAAGCTTGTTCTGATTGTACTGAAGTGTTTTTGTATTTATTTTTTTATTACCCAGGGCACGAGTGGAACCCCAGGCGGACCTGGAAAACCTGGCCCAGCTGGAAAACGAGTAAGTACAATAAGTTCATTTAATATTACCGGTATTTTATTCAGAGGACAAAACAATAACAAGAAAAATACATTGCATTGAAGCATTGAGAGATTCTTATCTCAAGTCTACAGTCCGCCAACTGCAGATGTCTTGTAAAAAGCCTTATACTTGCAAATAAATATGCATTTTTGGATTAGCCTAAAAGATGATATAAATTTGATAAAAATTTCTTTGACAGCCTTTAAGCTGTTTGAGATTTGAATTCGGTGTTCTGAATTCCACACACGAAACAGCTAGTTCAATGAAACATTTGGATGTCTCCAGCGCTTCAGCCCAAATATGGAATATTTGAGTCGAGCCTCAGAGGCTCTAGCAATTGGTTCATGCCTTAGCGTGCACTGTCGAGTTATGGAGCACGTGGGAAGTTTGAAGAGCACGAAAGAAGCGTAAGAGCCTAGGGCAACTCTAGCTTCTTGAGTGCTCTCCATACTTCCCAAGTGCTCCGTAACTCGATAGTGCACAGCTAAAAGCATGAACCAATTGTTTTATAACATAGCCGGTGGAATTGTGCATCAAATCTGACGCGAAACAACAACACCAGAAGTGATTGTTCAGTGAAGCGAATCGTGAAGTTCGCAAAATTGTCTTCGTTTTGGGACTGGTGGGCCGAGTCTCTGTTTGTGTCCATTATTGTCGCGAAATGTAATATTTTTTACAGCGCTAACATTGGCCGCTCACGCGAAAAAAGAATTATGGCGAATCGATTTGCTCACGCTTTCAGCGTGCACTATCGGGATTTTGAGCACGCTTACGTACACTGAATTTGATTGCGTTGCTCTGCTAGCTATGTTATAAAACAAATTTGAAGTTCATGTTAAACACTTCAAAGTGTTGTTGAAGTGAAATTGATGAAGAATTGTGTTTGCACAAGTTCTTCGAACTTTTTCCAGTTTTATGTTAGTGTAAGTAGTACTGTAAAATGCCTAAAATTATTCTGATGAAAGGCTTTTGTCCACTGAAAGCTGAAATTGCTGGATTTCCTATCGGATAATTCGTCTTAAAGTGTGACATTCATTTTGGTTGTTTCATTGCCCAGGGAGCGTCCGGTAGAACAGGAAGTCCTGGCGGACTAGGCCCTCCTGGTCCAAGGGTAAGCTGATCTCCAGAGTTTAACTTACTGCGTTTGCTGATTTAACATCATGGCTCTGAAAATCATATCACAGTGTGAGACTCTAAGCGGTGTGATACTGGAATATTTCACAGATTGATAGGTTGTGCATACCATAACCTGAATAGAAGCCCCCCCCCCCCTTATATAGGACCCCCTCTAGCTTTCCTTATTTTGAATTTGTTTTATTATCATGTTTTAAAGCTTAATTACCAGAAAATGAAAAACCTATTTGCCCCCCGCAGGCTCGGATGGTTGCCCCCTCGGTTGGAACTCACTGCAGTACTTTCCACAGATCTGTTGCCTGAAAAGAAATCGAAAACCTGACGTTTCGTCTGCCCTCCAGTCTCATTCAATCAAAATCATAAGAGTTACCTCATCTTAAATGTAAAACTAAGATTGTTGTAATAATTACTTATATTTATGCGGAGAAAATGAACTTGTTGTTGTTGTTGTCGTCGTAGGGACCATCTGGAGCTCGCGGATACAATGGTGCCGAAGGAAGGCCAGGAAGCAAGGTGAGCATGAGCAGCGCAACTGTCCAATTGACAAACAAACAGTAATAAAAAAATACAGATACAGAAACGGGCCAGCAAACCAACAAAAAAAGCCAGCAGGTTTATGTACAACCGAGAAAGCAGAAACAGAAAAATACATGTAAGTGGACAGACAGACCAGTGAAGCATGTAATCTACAAAGAAATAGGCCGACCGTAAAGTTCATTGAGTAGCTTCAAAATGTGACATAACATCTCGAATTCTGCTCAACAATGAAAAACGTTCAAGCCACAATGTGTGGAATTGGAGAGAGAAAGAGAGAGAAAAAAGATGTACTAGTTGTTTTAAGTTCTGTAAATGAAATCAGAAAGATGTAAAGTCAGAACCTTGTTGCCGCTCCCCCCCCCCTCCAAAAAAAAGAAACTTTCGAGGCCACAAATTACAATTGCTTCCTTCATGTCCTTTTGGTAATTTAATTCGTAACCTTTGGTTATTACTAGTTTAATCTCTTAATTATTGACGATCATAGGGTGATGCAGGGAAGAATGGAGCTGCTGGACGCGATGGTGCAAAAGGAGAACAGGTGTGTGGAATGTATAGCACTGTTACCCTTGAATGAGCTACTTATAACCACCGCTATTCAACTACCACCCTTCTACAACGACTTCTTTGTTTGGTCCTGGCGGACAATATTTACATTCACTCTTATTTTATCCTCTCCACAACGGCAACGGCAACTAAAACTTGTGCCAACTGAAATAACCTCTTAATTATGGTCAGTTAAACAACGGCTGCCGACAGATGTAAACATAAACCTTGTTTCTATTGTAAACAGTCATGAAACTTTAACTGCATGGTGCAAAGTACTGTGGAGGTGTCACGTTACACCCCCGAGTCTCCCCATAATGGCCGCCTCTCTAGGACGGCCTCATATCGCTGTCCCAAAGTGCCTGTTTTTGACAGGTTCCTGTTCTTGTATCTCTATGCACAGGAGTCCAAAGAAAATTGAAACTTAAACTTGTTGCTTTGATGGTTCATCTAATGGTTATGATACTGATTTGTTAGGAAAATAGATGATAAATACTGATCTGTTATTAAAATTATGTCCCTTTTTCTTGAGAAACGCATGCTTAAACAAGGTGCAGCTGTAACTGCAGCTGCCAATGTAAATTTCCCAACATTTTGTAGCTTTTGTACAATGCTAACTGGGTCACTTTTGAATATTGTCCTTAGGGTTCTCAAGGAGAACCTGGAAATCCTGGCCGTGCGGGTGGCAGGGTGAGTAGAAAATGAACTTTGATATCACATTGTTAAGCAGGAACAATAACCTAAACTTGTTATTGAGTTAGATAATCAAAATGCTTCTTTTGGTAAATTGACGACAAATTACGACAAACAGGTTTTGTACTGGTTACTGTATAACTGTACAAGTAACTGTGCAAAAGCGCTGTATATTTGTATTCGTTTCCCGCAATATTTAGGCACTGTTTACACGGACTCAGTTTCATTTGTAACCGCATCGGTTTCGATGCGGTTACACCTTTCGTTTACACGGCACCGGTTCGAGTTCGTTATCAGAACCGGGTCGTTTTGAAGACGCTTTCAAAAGTGGAGCGTTTTCAAAACGTTACGGTTCCATTGGTCATGTAAACGGTGAAACCGCATCGATTAAAAAAAGGTCTGGCGCGAAATTGGCTGGCTCGCGAAGTGTCGTGTTCAATGCGGTTTCCAGGTCATAAAACCGTTTCGATTGGAAACCGCGTCCGTGTAAACGCAGCCTTAGACTGTATTTAGACTGTACGCGCTGTAGTTGGATAGCAAATGTATGCAAGTGTTCAATTTGCCATGTGTGTCCATTATATCCACTGGTACATTTGGTGATTCTTCAACTTGTTGACTTTATTTCCCAGGGAGACCCGGGACCTAACGGAAAGCCAGGGAAGGCAGGATCCCAAGGAACAGCGGTAAGTTCAAACAAATGGTATTCTTTGGTTAGGTAGAGAAAGTAATGAAAACAAAATTAATGAGCAATCGTTGCTGTCGTTTATGCTGATTCGAAGCTCATTAATAGAGGTCAGGGTTTTCAGCTTTCCTGTGTCGTGACCATTTAGCCACATTTATTTTTAAAATGTTTTTAATGTTAGAATTATTTGCGATACATGTATTCTTGGGTAGGAATATGTTGAAGTATACATTGTACAAACTCGATCATTGGGTAATGCAGTTGAAGAGCTTTCATTGGCTTAGCCCTCATGGTATTTGAGCCATTATAGCACGTTCTACAAAGATGGTGAACTGAGAGTATTCATTGTTTGCACGTGGAGTAATTGTTATATGTATCATGAGATCCTGTAATACTACAGTATATTTTTAATTTGTCGTACATGTATGCCTAGCCAGTCTTTTGGATTCTTGGTCTGAATATATCATTCTGTTGAAGGGTTAATTTATCAAGTTACAAATCAGTTTAATAACAGCTTTTACCATACAACTAATTTCCTTGCCTCACTGTTTTATTTCAAGGGTGTTGATGGAGAGGACGGTAGAAGCGGAGTACCGGGAATACCTGTATGTTGATTTTTATGTGACACTCGTTGTTTTTTGTTTTTCTACCAAGATCTGTTTTTCCTACTACCAGTAGTGGAGGCTTCATGCATAAAGCGTTGGAGTATCTTCACGTCAGTGGCTAGCAAATGACCAGTTATAACAACAGCGAGCCAAGAGTAGAAAATTATTACCACATTCCAGACAAAATTCAAGACTGATAGGAAACGGAACACTTCTGTATGTTGTTTTGATTTGTCAGGTATGGAGTTCAAGGCATATACTTGATATATGGCCGATACATAGCACTAGCTACCATCAGGGCGTACATGTCGTACCAAGTTTGCTAATTTATAGTGACAACCTCCCCTGTGGAACTCTCTGAAAGGAAAAAAAATAGCAGGGGGATTTCTCTTGGAACACGTTGGTGTTCTATATGTGTGGAATTTTGTTGTTGTTGAAAACGAGATGTGTACTTTTTATCGCAGGGTCCACAGGGAGTTGCAGGAGCAATGGGTTTCAATGGTCCCAAAGGAGTAGAGGTATATATGATTTTCTTGTACGATACTTAGTTATAGCCCGTGTTTTCACGAGAGATGTTTACCTTGGTTTTGTTTTAACTTTACTAAAGTGAAATTTTTGATCGTGTTAACCTAGTAGCAAACCTTGGTAAATGACGACAAACTCAAAAGTAAGTCAACCTTGTCGACAATCGAACGCCTCGTCAGGCATGGTTCAGCTCAGTAACTGACGGTAGCCGTGGAAAAGCAGACGTTGTCGCGACATCTATGGCAGCAGGTGTACACGTGTGCAGCGCGTAAAGGAGAGAAAAACAGACAAGATTCCTCCTAATATCAGTAGGTTTCAAGTCAATCGGCAAGAAAAGCTAAATTAACTCATGTTTAAACAGAGAAACCTCGGACTGCTTTTTCTCGTTCATCGTCAAGTGCCGTAAGCGTTTCCTTTCACCTACATGTACCATAAAGAGAGAGAATAAAAATCATAAGTAAGGTCTACGAAGAAGAAGACCAAATGTTAGAATTTAAAGCCGGCCCGAATAAGAAGAAGCACTAAGAAACATCTACGTAGCCCGTGCTTCGTGGCAGATGCTGTTCTAATTTTTTTTTTTTGCGGGAAGAGGCTCGGCGAGATATCAAAATTCTCTTTCCACTCACTATTCATCTACAAAGCTTTACATTTATGGAGAGTTTGGCTCGACATCACTGCCTGCAAATTGACAACGACCCGCATTCGGCATTGGAGTAAAGTCGGAAATTTTATAATTCTCCAGTAGTTTCTGTACAACATTGCAGCACTCGCTTGTCGTCGTATGCAACCTGCTTTAGTTAATTAGCTCCGTATAAACAGTTTTTCTTATAACTGCGGTTTAGTTACGACAGCTTAGTAACCGTAGTAAACTTCTCTTGTGAAAACTCGGCAATAGTAGTATAAAGCTGGATCAAGGGTTTTCATTGGCTTAGCCATCATGGTATGATGGCATTTTAAGTGCAAGGGGTGTTTGAGGTACCACCATAAGTAACCTGCATTGTGTGTAATTTAAGTAGCTGTGTGTTTCTGCAAGCAGTGTACGTGGTGAATTGAGTATAGTATCGTTAGTACCGTAAGTAACCCACATTGTATGTAAGTGAATAAATGAAAGTATTATATTAGAGAGTTGTTTGTGGTGTAAATAACACGCATAGAAAGTAACTAAATGTAATTGTGTGCTTTGCAATGAAAAACAAACAAACAAACAAACATATAAGATGCACACGAAATGGTACTCTGTTGGAGTACCAGTCTGGCTGGCACTCATCTCATCCTTCAGGTGGTAACAAAATCTCCAAAAATTTATTCCACTGAAATGCTATAATGGCCAATAATGAATTGTACCGCAGTTACTATGCCAAGCTCTGTGGATGACATGTTTTAGTGATTGAGAAATGTTGACATACCAACAAAGACAGTGGAATGAACCTTGTATTTGCAGGGTACTCCTGGAAGAGAAGGAAATCGTGGATTACCTGGAGACATGGGTAACAAGGTAACTGATGTCAAGTAATATTTTGAGACATGGCTCTGTTAATTATGTGTGTTTATCTGTAATGATGCAATCTATAAAACGTGTTGCACATTAAAAACCCGGTCCCTTATGAAATAAGATTACCTGTTACTACAACCATTCTATACTAAACCTTAGTTCTCTTACTCCAAGTCGAGATTCCGTTTTCTACTACAGGCTTACTTAGAGATGATTTGAACTATTGTTATGGAGCTTCTGTTTCATAATAAAAATCGCAGTCGATGGAGACCTAGCCACATCAGCAAACAGTAGCGAACCGTTTCTTTAAACTATGAAGAATGATTCCTTTGCATTCACGTGTTGCTTTCTGGTTCTTAGGGTGTCTGTTTACAGGGGGAGGGGGAGGAGGTGGTGAGGTGGTGGTTATCATCTCAACACTATTTAGCTCCTCAGGTGATGAACTGCTTCTTTTCATGTTTCTTAATCAGGGTGAACGAGGCGCCACAGGTGAACCAGGAAAACCAGGCGCCCCAGGACTTGCGGTAATTTCAGTATTTCCAGTTTAATGATGACTAACTGTTACAATTCATTCATTACTTAAGTTCCGTTCCTGTAGAATGATTATGAGCAATTTGTGTTGTCAGTCTCGTAGCATGTTATATCTACTAATGAATTGTTTATATATGGTGGAGAATAATCACGGGATTCTTTATTTCTCTCTAGGGTAGACAAGGTGACAGAGGAGATATGGGAATGCAAGGAAGTCAGGGAGCTGCGGTGTGTAGCAGGGCTTGAATTCAACCTTCAGTTCCATAGCAAATAATTAGTTTTTGAAGGAATTGTTTCCTCTAACAGACAAATTTATGCTACCAGGATTTTTGTAAACGCTGTGAAGTGTTATTTCAAACCTTACAGTTTGAACGACTTAGTCACCGAAAGTACATTGAATAATCACCTCATTGATAAAAAGTCGTTGAAGTTTATTTTAGCACTGCTGCATTCAAATCGTCTAGTGGAGAAATATTATGTAGCGAAGACAAATCTTAGGAATGTAGGTATCAGCACAAGGTCCCAGGTACATCATTGGAGTTAGTTTGACAATTTGTAAGATTTGTTTGGACAGAGATCCTGTATATCTTCCTGGTAAGGTTCAAGCACGGAAACACTGAAATCGTTTTATAACATGTTCTTTTCAAGTGACTTAATGCTATCGAAAGCAAGCAAATTATAGGTGCTGGGAAGCATTGTGCTGCACTCCGCTGTCATGGATTTGTTGAAGACGCGCATTTATTTTCATATGTGCAGCTTTCTCCAATCAACTTGGTTATTAACTAGGACATTTGACATTTATTAAATTAGTGTATTGTGGCAAAAAATATTTATAATTACACTTATACTTATAATTACTTAATTATGATACTGTATTTTTATTTTAAGGGACCTCCTGGAAACCAAGGATCTCCTGGTGCACCTGGCAGAGTGGGAAATCCCGTAAGTTACCAAGTTTACCGTATCTTTTAAACTTAAAGTAACCTCGTATGGAGGAAATCTGCTCATTCCTCCTGATGTTTGGTATAGTTGTTTGACGTTTCTTCTCGTTGCTTTTGTAACACCAAGTTATATGCTCAACCTGTATATTTATTGGGAGTTCATGAATTATAAGTCACGAGACTACTGATGCAAGATTGGCAACTTGGTTACAAGTGGCAGTTACATAAATTATGAAGTCCATACATTAAGAGAAATTCTTTGGTAAAGGTTATTCCTAATTTCCATGTAGAGTATGTGACACTGAGCGCTCCAACAATCTGGCGATCACTAGCAATAGTGTTGAGAAAGTAACATGCTCCTTTTATCAACGGAAACATTTCTGTGTCTTTTTTAGATGTCGGCAATTCCGTGTTTTAGAACAAGAACAATAAACTGCGCCTATTTTAAAGCTTTCTAAATAGCTTCCAAACGCAAATTTAATTTTCAAATGTTGTTTGAAAAGCTGCCACGTAACTGTTGAAATGTTAGTGGCAAAATCTCAATGGGCACAAGCAACATTCATACAAGACTTGGTGAATCGTACGTACATCGTTCTTCCTGGTGCATGCGCCTAAGATGTGAAATAAATCCTAACTTAGAATGGCTAAATTCAGCCTCTCCATGTTTAAATCTCTGTATTTCATTATCTTGTGGGTATGTGATCACTTATCTAGTGTGTGTGTGTGTGTTTTCTTTTATACAATGCTTGTTCTTACACTTAGGGATTTCCTGGAACACGAGGCAAGGATGGTACACCTGGATTACGGGTAAAGATGTTTTGTTGTTTGGTGCACTACTAACAGTTGACCGGTTTAATCTAAAGAACCCTCTTGTGAGACAGCGTTGTTGAGAAGTGTAAATACATGAAATGACTCCTATTTCCATGCTCAAGATTAATGATTATGGGTATTAACTAAAAACTCCATACATACATTGAAGAGTGATATTGTCAAGGCTATGAAGTGGTCGGTATTTTTTGGTTTATTCTCTTGATTTTGGCGCTTAACTGTACGTAAAGTAGCAATTATTTTGAATAGTTTACGTAATCGCACATTTGTTGGTTCGCTTTGGCAGCAGATCTGCTAGTTTGATCTCGCCGTATGTATTTTGGCTCAACTACGTCTCAACCAAGCTCGCCTGATATGGCGCGTAATTGTATCAAAAGTAACGATTGGGTTGAAATATTGCCCAGCAATCATTACTGAGTTGTTAAGGGTTAGCGTTGGGTTGGGGTTAAGATTTCAAAACAAAAGATGAGAAGAACTGGGGGTCCCGCAAGTGACTGTGAGTTGGGACTTGCTCTAGAATCCGTTTTGTTTCTTAAATGACCAGTACCACACTCACCTGTTTAAATCAGACATTGTCGATGACAATGCATCTTACCAATTAATCAAATAATAAATTTATTTTTTAGGGTGAACGTGGGCCCAGAGGAGAGCAAGGACCGACTGGCTCACCGGTAAACATGTTAAAATTGTTATCAGATTACACGTGTGATAAGCTAAAAATCTCGTGCTGTTTTTTCAAAACGTTTGTGGTGTCCTGAGCGCTTAGGCAGGTGTAATTTTGACAAAGGTATAAGTTTCTAAATAAACTTTTGGGCTATCCGTCAGGCAAGTAAAACGCTTATCAACGGCAAGTTTATTTTAATAACGGTTAAAACCGCTGTAATGAGTTTTTGAAGCTGATGTTTCGAGTTTCCAACGAAGGCTTACGTTCAAAATCTAACTCTCCGTGAGCTCTTGTTGGCCTTATTTGGGCTCATATTAACAGGGTTAAAGCAGTTGTGTGGCAAGTAACTTTTTCATCGCTTTATTTTCTTAGACGATGAAGTTACGGAAAAGCATGTAATTAATAATTCTAGGTATGAGAAGTGACATTATGGCTGTTATTTCATAGGGTCCCCTGGGCCGTGAAGGCGAGAGTGGCATACCTGGAGTGGACGGATTAGCGGTTGGTTTATCTCATACTTGTTAAGGCATAACACAAAAAGGAGTCATGTGGTCTCTGTAGGCCTTGACTTGACTTAGCTTATCCGAAGAAACTTTTCTCACGATTTTATTACCATTTCGTAAAACACCTGACCAGTGTTTTTGTCGTGACTGTCTTTGAAGGAGTTAATAGTTATCTCCGTGCCTGCCACATTTTGCGATAATATACATTAGTTCTGAGTTCAATCGCCCGGCTAACATATATTTTAAAGGAAAAGCGAAAGGATTTTTTGTTTATTTCTTATTTTTATATTAAGTTTGGATTCCAGTGATCACCATTTGCCAATTTTTTTTCTCCTGCAGGGTGACAGGGGGGCGCCTGGAGCTCCTGGCCCACAAGGCTCTGAGGGGGGACCGGTAAGGCGACAGTCGTGACTCTTATTTTACTCTAATGTTTACTGTTGCAGAATGTTACAGTTTTCTCCATAAAGAAAATCTAGTTTTGAGGCTCAGAGCTGGAAACCATATTGAATCGGTGCTTAATAATTGAATCATCCTCAATCAATGTCACTGATAATTAAAGACTTTTGAAGAAAAAAGGAAGACTGTAGATTGTTTGGTCCTAGACATTGGCTTAACGCTGATGTAAGATCACGCTACATCTTGTTCCAGATGTGGCTGTTGCAGAGACACAAGCGAAGTATTTTTGTACTTATTATTTTGGAGATGATGCATGCTGCAAGTGGAGTGCTCTATAGGTCAAATTACAAATTTAATTTTTTTTTCCTTGAAGGGCTTGCCTGGTTTACCTGGTCGACCGGGATTTGCTGGTACCAAGGGTGCATTCGTAAGTTCTTTGTTTATTCTCAGATGATTATTTAAGATATTTGTCGGCACTAAGATCTCAAAAGTGCTTGATAATAATGATTAAGTATTACTAAGTAGCACTAAGCAATTTTATTCGTTCCCAATACGTTTGATATGTAAAGAAACGCTTTTATTTCAGAGAAATAAAAAATATATACGCACAGAAAATATTGATTTATAATTGCTCAATCTTTACTCTACATCGTGAATCAATTGGTCTTAAATCTGGCCCTGATGTTTGACTGTGGTCTTGGAAAGCAAAGGTTCACATTCCATTGTCATCATGGTGTGTTCTGTGGAAGCATTCCGTAACCTCTGGGTAAAAACGAGTGCTAGTGAATTGTGAAAGCAATCTGATTGTAGTGTGCTAGGATAATTTAGCATGGCATCCCGTAGGAAATGTTTTTCTCGTAGTTGCTATAATCACTGCGGGCACTGAAGTAGATCATTTAGGAACAGGGTATGACATCAGTGGGACCGTTATTCCTTCTTCAAAGCTGGGGACCCCAAAATGTTCCCGGCCATCTGGGCCTTAAAGCAGCTCCGTCACGATATTTTGAAGTTATTTCACCACGTACAAAATAACTTTGAAAATTGATGGAAACCTGAAAGTATTAGTTTACCGAGATAGAAAAACGCCAAAGCGATAATTTTTAACCATACAGGAACAAGGATGGTTAAGGATGGAAAAGATTAACACGGATTGCAAACGACGAACTTGCTAAACGTAGGCTTCGCTTTTCAAGATGTGCAAACCGTGACGTAGCTCCTTTAAGTTGTTTCCCCAATAAGAGTGCAGGGAGGGGTTCCTGAGGGCGGTTCTCTCCCCCTCCCCCCCTCCCCCGTACATCCACAACTGGAGATAGCAACAAAATTACAGTGTTACCTTGTTTAAAGTTTGCGTGGTAATTTTCTCTAAGGGTGCAAAAGGAAGACAAGGTGTTGCTGGAGAAGGTGGTAAAGATGGCGAGCCGGTGAGTCATAAAATGAATTAGGTTGTTGCTGGCAATTCTGCTCAGCTGTTATTGATTACATAGGTGCTCTTCGCCCTCCTCATCAGAATAAAGTTATTAGAACTGAATTTAGGTCCGCAAACCGAAAGATGCAATTTCTTGGTAACCACTATGCCATTTTGTAACTGTACGCAAGGGAGAGGAATATTTAGGGAGGTGTTGCTCTTTGACATTACGTTTTTTTGTTTTCTCGTAGAGTTCAATGTTAAGGTTAGACTAAGGTCCTCTAGAGACAACGAACTTCCAAAAAATGAGATAACGTTACCAGCAAACTGCAGGTTACACTCCCCATCCCCCTTCACTCTGTGATATAATTTACCCCAGTCATAACAACCTGTGTAAATCCCATTATGATCTTGTATAAGCCCAGGGATAACCAGCACTTCATGGAGTCTGTCACATGTTATTAGGTTTTTATTGTTTGCACTCTGATCTATGAATTTGAGGGATGTAATGGTTATACCTAATCGGACCTGTTCCGCGCGCCTTGAGGGCTTGTTTGGTGAATTTGGTTGGGTTATGGTTCAGATTTTGGCAAGAAGCAGCCAACCCAAAATTATACCGTGGCGAAACCAAACTTCTGTAGTCTGATAGGCTGCCAATTTAACAGAAAGATCAGGTATTTTTCGTCTGGCTGCCCATCATTCCCACTGGCATACAGTTAGCCGACCTCCACAGCTGCCCCCCCCCCCCCTTCCTGCCGGGCTTTGGGTTGGAATTTAAGCGGTGGCCCCCAAGCCCCCCTTCCCTTTGAAATTCCGGTTTGGCCAG
>Ga0126343_10000455_pt1 | contig 15656 bp, 12 predicted proteins | sample Cyp2metagenome_FD_92531 | JGI IMG/M metagenome (GOLD analysis project Ga0126343, IMG submission 92531) | Coral microbial communities from Lord Howe Island, Old Settlement Bay, Australia - Cyphastrea 2 metagenome | ecosystem: Host-associated > Invertebrates > Cnidaria > Coral ... | reverse complement strand
GCCCCCCCCCCCCCCCCGGGAACTGAGAGGGCAATTTAATCAAGAGTACAAGAACCCTTGACAAAGTATTTCCAATTCTCTAAGTGGAATTACGATGCTAATGGGAAGAAATATTAAATACTTGAAAATGTCGTGAAGTAGTGTTTCTTTTCTCTTTCCATCCGTGTTTGGAACATTTTTACATGAGTAAATTCGACCAACTGAAGATGGCACAAGTTTGTCATTCAGCTCGGAGCGTGAAAAATTACAAAAGGAGCTTAATTATCAAAAAAATGTCTGAACAAAAAGTGCAGACAGAACACTTCACAAATTCACTGCTGTTTTTCAGATACACATCTGGGTTGTTCCGCATTCCTCATTAATTTAAGGTCAGTGCCCTTCAGCTATAGAAATTGATCATGGATGTAGAAACAGGAAATGTCACATCTCCTTCAAGACCCTTTGTAATTTAAATGACAATGCAATTTGGTAATGCACTTTACTTGGACTTCCTGTAGGATATTCCCAGAACAGGGGACATTTCCGAGAAATGGAGCCATACCCAGGGGTCTGATGAATTTCCTAAATGAAAAGGGGCCAGTGATTTTCTTATAAATTGATATTGGTGAGAAAACAGAAGAGAAAGAAAACCAAGAGAACCAAGAATTGTGTTTTGACAAGACGTCTCCACACAAGTTTATCACTGTTGATCATGACTTTTTCAGATTTGGGTGGCCCTGAAAAGGGCCGGTGTGTTGTCATCGTTGTCTTGTCTTGTATGTTGAGCACTGTCTTCAATATCGTGGTCTTGTTGTTCTCCAACCTTGTGGTCTCTTAGTTTATGCATTCTCTGTTGTACTTTAGTCCCTGAAGTCTTCTGTTTTCTTGTCTTGTCTTTAGTTCACTTTCTCTTGAAGGAGATCAGTCCATTGGCTGGCATCTCAAACTTCTTCTAGGGTGTTTTGGCTTTGGCTGTCAAAGCAGTTTTGTCTTTACTGCGAGGTGATAGTCGGTCTTGAGTAGCAGTCCTTTTTTAAGTCCTATTCTATTTTCGGTTACCTAAGCTGTCGTTGTTTCAGTCCTTATAATCTATTTCCTATGGTAAAAAATAGTCTCTCAGACGCTGCATTTGCGTTATGAGATTTCTAACGAGATTTCTAGTTTCCTAAATGTACTTCTCTTTAAAAAAAATCTAACTCGATCAAACACGTACAAATAACCAACATTGAAATTAAAAAAGCAAAACGAATATTACAGGTCAATACTGCCTACGCGTGGTGAACTCAACACGATTACAATTTGAAAATTAGAACATATATAAATTCTTCTCTTATTTACAAATATACAAATTTGTACAAAATCTACAAATTTGTTTTTACGCAAGCTTAATGGTCGCTAATGTCTTTTCCTATATACACAAAGAAAGCGCTTTCACTTTCGGTCGAATGCCATTATCACGACTCTACTCTCAGCAGCATTCGGAGATGTTGTGACATTGCTGCGATATCCCCGTCAAAACTGTGGATGGGAGAACTTATCCAGTGCGATGGCGGTTTAGGGAGTACGCTTGGTGGCGGTGGACTGCTAAATTTGGGTCCTGCGTACGGAATTACCGACGCGTCAGTTCTGTTCTCGCTTCGTCGTCGACGTGGAATGTTGACAGGAGTCGCAAGTCCCGAATCCAGAGCAACCGAAGTAGACTCTTGAACCGATTTAGCTTTGGAACGGTCATTTCGGAATCTTGGACTCTTTTTTGACTTATTTTTGTGATGAATACTGTCCTTATTCGGCAAAATTCGATGGCTTTGTGCCACTGGTGTTCCGAACGTCATGATTCGTCACGGTTTGGTTCTGAAGCGATCGCTGATAAATGGTCAGTTTTTCTCTCCTCGTCCGATTATTTATCTTCGTCCTCTCTAATTTTCACTCTCTTTTTACCCAATTCTTCTTTAAGCCGCTCGAAACAGCGACAAGGAAGAATCAAGCCTTTTCTTTTCTTCAAGACGTCTTCCTCGTCAAAGGCAAAGCCCACCCAACTCAAATGATGGATACGTAAATTTTGCTTCTCTTATTATGTTTGCTTCAGGAACCAATCAGCTTAGTTCCTTACGTAAGAAGTGCCATGGCAACAGCCAATCAACGTCGATTTATTCTCCACACCCTAATCATGTGATAAGGAATGACGTTGTGAGATGAAAATGGGATATGTTCTAATTTTAGCAGGAAGGGGGTTTTCTGTTTGTCTTCAAGGTTTTGTTTTGTGAAACTGAAAGGATTTATGAAAATTTTTATTTTGGGATTGTGCTTAGAACGAAGCAAACTGGTTTACTCTCTTACAATCATAAGAACAATCTCCTTCTTATGGTCGAATATGAAAAGCGGATATGTCGAAACGCATTGTATGCGGTTTTGCATACAAATATCGTTCGTTCCAACCGCGAGTATAGCCAAAACAGCCTCAAAACACGGAAGATTTCTAGTCAGTCTTGTTATTCAGTGGTCCGAGAAGTTAATGCTTTACAGTTGAACACCAGTGTTTTTGTGCAGGAAAAAAACCAGCGTCATTCCGTAGGGTGTTTTGATTTTTAAGCGCAAAGATGATTAGTTCTTGAAAACTAAGGAACAGGCAGATGTCACGCACCAATCGTAATCCGTCTTTGAAAACAAAGGGCCTTTCTTATGTGCGAATACAACCCTAATCTGATGCATGCCTCGCTCTTTGCATTATTCATGCCTTTCACCGTCAGCGCGCCTAATGTAAATCGTGATTATATTTCTTTGTGGAGTATTCCAGAAGGATCGAGAAAACATCTGAGCTTTCTCCTCAACTCTCGTTTCCTGGGTCACAAACACAAACAGAGGAAATGTGGAGGAACTTTTCTTTCGTAAGAATGATTCTCAAACCTAAAACCGCACTCCCAATGGATAATTATGCTTGGTAGAGGCAAAAGAGAAGCAACATTCATTTCAAGAGCTATTGCTTTTGAGAGCATTTTTCCGCCCACCTAGACCGGAAGTGAGCTTAAAAGAACTGATTTTTCTCAAAAGTAAAATATAAAGGCGGCCATATTGATCACATATTCTTTTTATTCAGTCGAATTTTATCCACAACATGTCTCAAGGCAGCATACCAAAGAGATAAAAAAAGAAAATTAAGCCTTGGCGCACTCTACACCGGACGAAGTTGAATTAATCCAAGGTGACATACAGCTGAACTAAATCACGATAACTTAAAAGCCCATCCGTTAAATTAAACTTTTTACAATCAGTCAAAGAACTGGGAAGTGATAAATCATTTTTTTGCATGAATAAAAATCCTTCAAGGCAACGATAACTTCTCGCCATTCGCAGAGAGAATGAATTCGACTGAGCGTACAATATCAAGTGGAAGTGATTATGAATTCAGTGGGTTGGGACTTCGAGAACTGTCAAGTGACGTCACAATGAGATTGACTATGATGTCAAATGTCAACAAAGGCCAGGGAGGTTTTCCATTGATCAATTTCACAAAGAACCGCAAACCCATGTGCAGAGGAGTTCATCCTCGAATTTATACATTCATTTTCTACCAATTCCAATTCGATCCGAAACTTTTCAGAGCTGGTTCTTGAGCAAGACCGAATCATTTCTACTGCGAAGACTTGGACTCATTTGGCTGTCGATTTGGGAGCGAAGAACAAAACCAGAAGGGCAAGCATACCCTAGGTAGGTTACATAGATGGTTTTAGGATCCTTTTGGTATGAACCATATGTTGCTCTGTTGTTATTGCTTTCAAAAGCGGAGTTGTAGAATGTCATCTCCATAAATTATATAGTATAGGTGATCTGGAAATATGTGAAATGGTTTTGAAAGCAACATTCCTAGGTCTCAGAACGTCCCCTCTTTTACAGTGTAACTTGCTAGAGCGATCGGTCGACCCTCAAACGGAAATGTTTGTGTTTTCTGAAATTCGTCCGTAGGAAACGTTCAATCTGGGCCCAGACTACTGAGAGAAAAACTCTTTTCTTTGAAGATTCTGCGACTGCTCAGAAACAAAATAAAAAAAACGATCGCGCGAAAAGAAGCGAACGCATTTAGAGAAGAGAACGGAGCGCTAAGCACGGCTCGATCCTGTTGAGGAACAACAAACTTGCCCCTGTATCGAAAGGTGGGTCTGCTTCTTATTCCCATCGAACTCGGGGAGCGGAATTTATTCTGAAAGGAACTGTCGTAGTTGTTTACTTCAGTGTCGATGGCATCTTGTTAGTTTCATGTGTTATTTCATCGCATGTTTGTATCAGAGCAGTGTGATGGAGTTGAGTTTACTTCCCTACGACCGAAGTGAATATTGACTCAAATCACGTTTTACCGTATGGTCGCCCGCCAGGCAAAACAACGAAGTTTGTACTCAGAGGGACCCCAATGCAATCGGGAAGTCCAAACTCAATCGTCCATCCACGTTTAGTTTAGAGCTGGATGTGTTTGGCTTCTACATGTGAAAGAGGTAGATGACTTTGGTGTTCAAAGACGAATGAATCGATCTTTGCTAGACCATTGTAGCTTAATCGCACAGATCGAAGCACGGAAAGGCATGGTACTGTGGTTCCGTTCAAGGCGAATAGCTTATAGCTGGCGGCAATTTAGACCTTTTTCAGCGTTCATTAATGTAGGTAGAACAATTGCTAGTCAAAGAAGTCTGAACCTAAAGAGAATTAACTCAACTTTTGAATGAAGTTTCCAACATTTCAGGGCTGAAACATGCCAAGTTTTCGAAGATTTTTCGAGGCAAGGTTAGCGGGAGAGTGTTATGGAGCAATTTTGTAACATATCTGTTTGCATCAATCCTGAAAATAGATGTTTTGTGATTCACAGAAACCTGTAAGGGCGAAACTCTGAAATAAATCATCATTTTCTCGCTGTTCTGCCGAGGAAAACCATATGCAAATTTTTGCGGTATTTCCGAGTTCAGCTGGGTGATGTTATTTCTCTCTCATTTTTCTTGCCATTGCTACGTGCATCGCTTTACAATCGGTATTTCTCTCGAAGTTAGGTGCGTTTCAGAGAAAAATCGAGGTTTGCGGAAATGTCTAAAAATGTTTGAGCCAAAAATTTCTTTGCGGGGAGCGTTTCATGCTGTCTTCTTTCATGCATAAATTACAAGTCAAAAGGAATTGTTTGAAATGACGTTGTGGTTCAATCATTTTTGCTTCGACAATATTGCTGCTGAGGCGTTTCACGTTAATTTCAATTTTATAACTTAAGTTTATCTCTTAGCTTTGCTTTCTCTCCTTGACACAAAGCAGTATTCGAATCGGTGATCAAAGATTCGATCCGAAATCGTGCGGACGCGCGTCCGTCACGCCTGGTCGCAACAGTGGTAAAGTAGCGGCAAAATCAAAAGAAGAAATGAAGTCGCTTTGCAATGCTATGAGTTGGTAAGAGTACTTTTCCGTTGAGGAGGTTTGTTCGAAAATTTGATTAACACCTAAACATCTTTGTCATGGCATGTATAGCAAGCATTTCTGTAGTTTGTCAGGGGTTAAAAAAGACGTCCAAGATTTTTTGGCCCCAGATTCTTTTCGTTTGTGGTAACATTTGCCTATCACGTTTCAGTTCTTTGTCTGCGGTCTCTCTGTAGGCTGATTACAACCCTGGGGTTTGCTCTTGAAAAATGCATGCCCTTTCCACTTTCCATTGGCTTATCTTTCCTACTTTGAAATATGCTCTGTATCTCCCTGTTACACTCCGATAACTTTTCTCTGATGTTTTTTTGTTCACAAAACATATCTGAGGGCTGAACTGGGTAAAGCTTCAGCAGTTTTCAGTTTAATAACAGGATAAAAGTATTTTTATAAGACCTAGAACGTTTCGTGTTGCTCTATTTTTTTTGTTTGGAGAGCTAAAGCTGCTGTTGAGTATGATTTATTTACAATTTTAAGATTCCAATGGGTTTTGAAAAGTTCACACATTTTTGATAGGGCACTTGGTTTCTGTCCTATTGGGCCTTGACAAATGATACAAATCAGGAAAAAAATAAACTGCAAAAACATAGCAAGTCGAGTTGAGAAAGTTTATCTTGAATTTGCATTCAGAATAGGCAGCAAGAAAGGTTTTGGTGCAGAATACAATCTTCCCACTTATTTAACACACACTGAATTGGCACTGGAAACCTAACAAACAGTTAGGTGCAGTAAACGTTGACTATAGCTAGAATTGGCAATGAAGATGATAAATTATAGCATACTGCAGTGGTGTTCAAATGTTTAAGATTTTTTGTTCTATTTTTATCAATTAGTTTTGTATTTAATTTACATTTATACATGTATACGGAGGTAACACACGGGTGCATGTAGTTGTGGAATTTCTCTTTGAGTGCTCTTGGTATTTTACAAGTAAGTGCAGCAAACAAGTGAGATATAAAGTTGAACACAAGAAGAGAAATTCCATATCTTCAAGCAGCCATGTATTATTTTTTATGATATGACCATACTAATGACAACTTTTGTGACGAAAATAACATGTTATTTTCATGTGTGAAATATTATGTCATTTTCATGTGTAAGATAGTTCACCTGGTATTTCACTGGCTTTTATGATAAATCTATTAAGTTATCTCTTTTTGATACTACAAATAAGTCGATTTAGGTGAATGAAATCAGTGCTTTGACCAGTTCATTTTGTGTTCTATTCCAGGTTTGTTATGATATGGCCAGAGAGTTAATTCCCACCTTGTCATCATTTCCTCTGTTAGAGCATCCTCCATCTTCTTGTGGCACTTTTATCAAGGTGATCTTGGTGTCCTTATTAATATTTAGCTCTTTTAAAGTTGAACTAACCACACATCTATTCACAGCTTTAGTTGGAATTCCAGTTTATTTGGCCAGGATATATTGGGATTGTGGACACTTGGTCTTAAAAAGAGATTTTAGGGAGCTCAGGGCTGTGTTTTAATTATTTTTATTTCTAGTCATCTGGTTCTGTATAACAGTCACGCAGCTTTTGAAACCTGTGAAGCACAGGCGTCTGAAATTTATTAAACCTTAACTCTTGAACAGTGATTTCTTGGCCATGAGTTTAAGATTTAATTTTGACTCAAATCTTGATCAACTACTGGACTGTTTTACTCAGTGAAAATTGTGCAGTCTCCAAGATTTCCTTACATGTGTGGAAGGAGTATGATGAAAAGTGAACCATGAGTTGATGTAAATTGTTTTCTTCTTTAGAGAGATATCAAACCAAGTTGTGGTCCACAAGTGATTGACCTAACAAGTGAGAGTTCTTCAACTACTATGTCACATCAGCCATTGAGGCACATGCCGCCTTATCCACCCCACCCCCATCACTCGTCGGCCTTCCACAGAGTAAATCATCCACCTGGCCATCTTCCTGAAAGCCATGGGTGAGTGATCTATGATGCCCTCTTTTTCAACTTTAATATCACATGTAACTTCAGAAGTATTTGGATGACGTATTTTATATGTTGAACACAATCAACTTCTCATTTCAGGAGTTCCTCAAGTCATACCTGTCCCTTCCTTCAACAACAGCAGCAACACCACCACCACCCATCGCATAACAGACTATTTCATCCGTCAACAAACAGCAATTTGTGTCCTCTCACTATGGGGTCAACTGTACCTCTACAGCACCACCCACCCCATCCTGGACCTCCAGTTATTATCGATGTGGATCAGATGCCAGATCATGTTAGAGCAGTACCAGTAACAAGTCTACCAAATTCTTTATTGGTTGCAAGTGTGCCTGTCGCAGCACCGACATATATTCAACCACACCATCCTCATCAGGTGAGTGTTGTTTACTTGACGTACTCACTCAAACATGCATTCCTAACCACTTATTAACCTTGCATGTCCAGTCTTTAGGGGAAAATCTCATATAGAGACCTTGCTGTATTGACCGAACAATAGCAAGGTCTACGGTAAGGCCAAGGTTTGAGATTTTCCCATCGAGACTGAACTTTTGAGGTTAATACATCATAACTGTGTATTGCTGTTTTGCAGGCACGTCATCGGTCTGTGAGCATTACAGGGAATTATGCCCTCACATTAGCCAATCAGAGTATCAGAAGTCTTTATCTTGGCTAAGCTTAACAAATAACCTAATGCAAATTTTAGGATTCTTTATCAGTACATTGTGATTTCATGTTTTTTTTTCCTTTAACAGATGGATGTCGACCCAAGAGGAAATAATGGAGTCAGTACCCACCATCATCATCATTATCACCACCACCACCACCATCATCATCATCATTTTGTGCAGCCACCATATCAAGTTCCACAACCTCAGGCATATCACCCATATCCCACACCTGGAAGCATGGTGAGATATGATAAATGAGCTATTTCTGCTAATGACAGAATGCGGCGATAGGAACAAATTGAAAAGAAATTATTACATGTAACTCCATCAACCTTGAAGGAGGCATTGTCTTTGACATATGAGTGTACCAAATTATTGTAAGGTAATTGTTAATGAAAACATTTTGAACTTGTAATTGACAATTTCCTATTTTCTTTTTTTAGCATCACAGGCACTACAGAAGATGGCACCAGAACAGTTCGTCACATTCACCTTGGCCATCACGGCGTTCACATCCAACACCTCCACCCCCTCCCTTGCACTCTGGAGTGCACCCTTACCCAGACCTACTGTACCATTTAATATCTGTGATGTCAATGCAGCCGGTACCAACACAGCAACCGCCTCCTGCCTGGGAAGAAGAACTCCATCCTCGTGAAAACTATGAGGTAACCACTCAACGTAAATAAAAATTTTGTAAAATTGATACCTTTAATTCCGTTGAAATTTAACCTTTGGAGGTTCATTGGGTATACAGAAGGTTTAAAATACATTCGTTTCATATTAAGTGTTTTTGTCCTAACCTTCCTTGCAGACTCTTCTAAACTTTGCAGAGCAGATGGGAGAGGTTAAACCGAAAGGTCTGTCTCGTGTAGAAATTGATCAACTTCCTACATACCGTGTTACAGCAGGACCAAAGGATGAAGAGGAGGACAAAAGATGTGTGGTGTGCTTAGTGGATTTTGAAGAGAAACAGCTTGTCAGGGTTCTACCCTGTCTTCACGAGTACCACACAAGATGTATTGATAAATGGCTCAAGGTAAGAAGAGCGAGGAAGAACTTATGTCTTAGTACATGTGCATTTCAAAAGTAATGGTCAGTTGGTGGGTGAATTCATATTCTGAGCTTGGTCAATTAATGGAATCTTCATAAGAAAAACGATGCCGGCTGCACATTTTACCAAAATACCATGCGAGCTTAACACAGCCTATAAAGAACAAGGACATATGCATTTTTTGCAGTATTTGTTCATGTGCTATCAAAATTGTGTACGCTGGGTTTGAATGTTTTAGAATGTTTCTGTATGTTTTGGTGAGCATTATTTAAGTTTCCGCTCGCTAAGAGATATGGGTAAATGCACCAATCGCCATCTTTTTTTCCTGCGGCCGAGTTGAACAAGTAAATGAATCCAATGTGTTGTATCTTTTGCAGTCAAACAGAACATGTCCCATCTGTAGAGCAGAAGTGAATGTCAACACAGATTAAAACATCATGATAAAAATGGATCCAAGTTAAGGCTCAGATGTCGTCTGTAAAAAGGGAGTGAAAGGATAAAAGCACAATAAGGACCATGAACAACAGCAAAACACTTACAAAGCCTTTGAATTGTATAAAGTAAATGAAGCAACTGTGTAGCCTAAAAGGTACTCCAAAGTTGTCAGAGGTTTGGTACGGAGGTTGCAGGCTGAGAGACATTGAAGTGGTCCATGTATGGAAGAAGAGTTGTAGGGAACCTGTCATTATATGTCTCTCTTCAACAATAAAGTGTCACGACACCATTAATGTGAGAGGGTAAAATAACATGTAATCAATGATAAAGTTTCAAACAAATCAATGTAAGAAATACAAAGATCATGCTTGTGATAATGATTTGAGCGTAGTGAGCAATTTCCCAAACCAGTGTGCCAGTTATTTCTATGCTAATCACAAAAAGAGATTAATGTGGGAAGTAAATCAGATTTAGATGTCCTATCCCCTAACTGTAAAGCTGATTTTGTCCCAAGTTTAAATGGTTTAATTACAGGGTTGCATTATTTGTCTGTGTTAGCTGTTTGATTACTATAGCTTGTTTCAGCTGAAACAACCACAGCCAAATTTTGTTACCAAAGCCAAAGATAAATGAATTTGATTCCCTTAGATAAGATTTTCCAAGGGGTCAAAATTATTCCATTTTTTTCTTTATCGAGTGGTTTGAAAGCAAGTTTGTGCCATACTGTACACTTTTACAAATACATTTTATTAAGGAGTGTCGTCAGTGTCATTTATACTCAAGTTTACCAAATCTGAAATCAATACATTTACTCAAGCCTCCAAAATTACTGGTTTTTCTGAGAAAAATTATTTTCCTCTGCCAAAATTAACCTAAATCGGTGTCAAGAGCAAATAATGTCCAAGAGACAGTCTGTCATGTCTTTACAGAGCTCTTGGGTTGATGTGTTCTATACTTTTAAGAAATGGATTAATTTTCAATATACATGGTAAAGATCAATGGCTGCATGGACTTGATATGCTACACTTTTCAGGTTGTAATTAAAATCTTTGAAAACAACACTAACATGCGGCCATATATGAGAATTATCTGTCTTGTACTGCATAAGACTGGGTGAACTGCAGTGGACAGTAATAATTTTACTGTTGACTTAATGTACTTTGTGTTTCATTATATTCCATACAGAAACCGCTTCATGCCAAAGCAATTTGTAAATACATTGAGTTGCTACTCGAAAGTAAGATAAGCTAGGTATGAAAAATTTAAAAGTGGGAAAAAAAATAATTTTTATAAAGTAATGTCACATATATAAATATATTCTGCTGTTTTGTACAAAAAAATGTATGAAGTTATCATGTACATTTGGATTAAGTTGGCTGTGAAATGAAGTAGTGTTTTGAGAGAAGGGGCATTATACTTCAGTTATGTTTAAGTGCTGCTACAAGTGATTTTTTTATCAGTAGGATTTTAAGAATCACAGCCTTTTTAAGTCTACTCTGTACTTGATGCAGCTCCAATAAAACAACTTTTACGATAAAAATAAATGTCTGATTGTGTGATTTATATGAATACTCTGATGAAAATATACAGATTGGGGTTGTACTTGTGCAAGTTTCTGATCAGCAAATCAGTGAGAACTTTTTGCCAACAAACTTGATTAGCCCTGGTAGAGCACAATTAACAGCCTGATTAAACGAGAATGTTAGTGAAATAGGATTGTTCTTGTTGCCATTTTAGCACTATTTTCAAATCTGATGACAGCTTCAGGACAAGGGCTCTCACTTCTTTGAGAGATAGTTATTTAAAAATTATTTCCTATCCATACTCTGCAGTCTCAGTAACCCTAATTAAATTTGTATAAACACAAATTAATTTCACTCAGAATGCAAATCAATGTTATTCGTTACAAACCACATACCTTATCTTTGAGCCTTTCAAATTCTTTTTTCAACACCTTCATTGATTTTTACAGCTGCAAAGTTGTTTCATCAAGTAATATGAGGAAGAACGAAGCATAAAGCCTTGACCACTTCACATCCATAATGATGGTGGTTTTGAAACTTTGAATTAACTTCATGTAAGCAGTTGCAAAATGTTTGCATCGAATCAATCCTGTTGATTTTTACTATGTGGATTTTCATTCTATTTTTTTGACTGTATGTCATAAAACACAATCGTCATTTGATCATGTATGTTAATGTGCACTATGAAAATATTAAGTATTATCATTATTATTTTATGATGTCTTTACATGAAAAAACAAAACAAAATGCAAACAAACTCTCGAGAGTGCAGAAGTTAAAGTTCGTTTTGTTTGGCAATTTAAATGCTAGTTAAATAGAAACGCATGTAGTTCACTTGATGTAATCTTTTACAAACAACCTGATAATATAATATTTTTACTAATTAAGTGAAACCAAAATTTCTTGGTCCCCAGCTTGCAGCCATCAATGGCTTAGATTATGGGTGATGCATTATGTATACATATGCAAAAACAGGTTGAAAAACTTCTCTCACTGTTCACTCCCAATACAAATAATTTCATTCTATTATTCTAATAGCTTTAGACAGATGGCATAAGTTGCTGACTACTATAAATGCGATGCTTTCCTGTAGCCTCTGCAGCATAGCGACGAAACACTACTTATTTCATTTTGGTGATTTGTGTAAAGTTGTCTCATTAAGATCTTATATTTCTCTTTACAGATTAAGAAAGTATTTCTTTTGCAAGATGTTTGTTGAAGGAAAGCAAAAACACATTTTACTCAGAACAATTATATGTCAAATAGCAAAATAACTTTAATTTACTCAAAAATAATTTCGGCAAATTACATTACAAAGTTATGTTTGTTGATATTAAAATTCACTGTCGACAAAGCCAAAATTTTGACTGTCCCTAAGCCTGTTAAGTAGCAGTGTTACAATTAAATGCTGATTTAAAAAAATGATAAAATTATTTTCTTTTCGTAATAATTTCAGCAACAAAAATTAAATGTGACACTGAAATTAATTTTTGCCTTCTTTTGTAAATTCAACAAGGTCAACAAAGCTTAATTTACACATTTATAAACATCTGATGCAAAGTAAAAGTCTATAGTGATGTAAAAGAACAATTCTCATACTGGAGCGGTTATTCATAGAAAAAAAGAGCACATAAACTATCAGTACTCTCTGAACTCTAAAACACAATGTTTGCTGACTAATATCGTAATATTACTCATACTGTATCTATAACAATTCTTGATTGTGATTGGTTCTCAGCGTGCCCATTTGTCACATAATAATCAGCCCAATCACATGGGTGTCCAATTACAGGTATCCAATGACAACTTTTTGTATTAACTTTTGTAGTTGATTACCTACGTGAATCGTTCACACACCCAATTCTAATGGCGTTCTTAATTTTTCATACAGTTTTTAGAGACTATAAATTGTTACTGCATTTTTTGTTCAAATGAAACTGTCATAAGACTTTGTGAATATTGAATTTTGTTATACATGCAGATACATGTATGATTAATTAGTAATATTTAAGACTTAGTGTCATTCAATTCAGGGAGTAATTATTGTTTCTCAAAATTTCAAATTGTCCTTGTGCTTTGCACTCATCTGATTTTGACATTACTTGTACAAGTACTTCTTGAATTGTACTCCATTTAGTCCGGTTACTATTACTAATCGTGTTGCAATAAGAGTCAGATTAGATAGTGTTAAGCTATGTCTCAAGTCTAAACTGGTGATCTAAAGAATTGGTTTCATCCCTTATTACAAGCAGAAAAGTAACAAGAAACAACCAGTAAAGATGCATGATTGGGTGATGTAATTGGACACCTTCATGATTAAATTTCAATGAATGAAACAAACTAGGTGTTCAGAAACCAATCAGAAACAAGATATATGTTGATACAACAACTATGGTATGTATTTCTGATGTTCTAAAATTTGAACTAAAAATTAATGTAAACAATCCTTGGAAACATGAAATTTTGTACATCTGCATGCCTTTCTACAATAAATATTATTGCAACGCCAGTTTACGCTCAGAAAAATCCACAGTCAATTAATACAAATTGGAATGGCTGTTTGGCTATTGTAAATATCTTCTGACTGATACTTCACAATAAATTTGAAAATGGTTTCTTATTGTTGAAAAATCTCAAAATTGATTTCTTGTTACTGTTAAACATGGCCTTTGTCTGGACTGAGTGAGTGGAAGTAACTACAAAGAATCTCAAACAAGTCCCAGCCAGTAATTTTTAGGAATCTATAAAAATGTTTTCTCTTTGATCATTTATTTTCATGAAATTTTAATCTACCTTTGAAGTGAATGTCATAAAATTTACCAAGTAAAAAGGTTTAAAGTGGCAAGCCATCATTCATCAAACAGGCATCAAGATCAAAATCACTAAACATGTCATCAACACTGCTTGGGGTGGATGTAGACATCATATCATCATCAGCGTCACAATTACTATCCACTTCCATCTTGACCTCACAGGGAAATGACTGAACACTGCTGTTGAATTAAAGAGATATGTTTTTAAATATCAGACAGACAAACAGACAGAGACAACCTTTATTTAAACACAAAATAAGCCTTAATTACTAAAGCTTAGTACCTTTGCTTAATCCGTTGACTACTTATCTCCTTTAAGCAAAGGGGGAGGATAATCAGCAAAACAAACTGGCCAGGGAAGAGATACTGGAAAGGACTTTTGAAAAGTGTATATGGGGGTCATGCATAGTAAAATTAAAATTAAATTAACCACTCAATTTATGAAAAGAAAATTAAAAGAAATCATTACACCAGGATGTTGAATAATTATTGGTTCTGCCAGCTACACATAACATACACATTCCTGACAGGTAACTGCTTCGCATCTTATTTTGCCACCACAAAATAAGCAGGAATAGAGAGTTGATTCTAAATACCTCTGTGAAGAGGAGGAGAACAAATCTTCTTGTCCTTCAGATGGTGGGTCCCAGACATGGAGTTTCCGACGCCAATTCTTGATCTGTCCCACCCATGATCGAGTGCTGCAAATTTGGAATTTGTCAGGTGTGTTGGGGTCTTCCTTTGTGCGCTGCTCTCTGTGAAAAAAGTTCAACCACAAAAAAAAATCCATTTTACACCATTAAAGAGGAGATGTGAAAGAGAACATCAAGACCAGTAGACAATCCTCATACTTTTGCCCAAAGATGGACGGAGATGTTGGCCATTAATTTTCATGGGTACAGGAATAGACAGACCAGAAATCTCGGCCTCTATTTCAAATTGCAAATCATAGCATATTTTGTGCCTTTTAAAGTACTTCTGCTGTGTACAGTAAAATTAATAAATATTGTCAAAGGGGATCTGTTCTAAGTGCCGAATCAGAATTACCTTGACACTGCAGCTATGTAACGGCCATAAGATAAGGTGTTCTTTCCAATGTCAACTTGCTTTTGCCGCTGAAGAAGTTTATGTGCATCTGTTAACACAGGTTTTGATGGTTTTGATTGTTGTAAATTCTCTTCTTGAGATTCTGAGAGAAGTAGTTTTCTTTTAAATCTGGAAATTAACAAAACTAACTATGCTTAAAATGATGTACTAGTATAAAAAAATAACATTAAGTTTTTATGACAGAATGATTTTGAGCATGAGCAGAAGCCAGTGCCTAAGTTGTAATTAAAGGGTGGATAATGCTATTCACAGGATGAATCACAAGTCAGTGGATAGATATTGACAAAACAAATTTCACTATCCACCAGATAGTAATTCTTCCATTGGATAGCATTTGTTTTATTTATAAATCCTTTGAACAACTCGGGCCAGGGGCCCGTTTCTTGAAAGCCCCAGAAGCTTTTCAGGCACATAAAGCCATTTCTAGTCCATCTCTTTCTAAAAGCAGAGAAGTGTATATGATTGGATTTGGAACTTCTCATATAAGGGAACCTCTGTTCATATTAAGAACATGCGAATGAAACAGCTCTGTAATGGTAAGGTTTGAGATTTTGAGACGGCTTTATGGGCCCAAAAATTTTCTGAGGCTTTTGAGATCTTAGTCCTCGTAACTTTACTCGACATAAAAATGATCAAAAAGCTGGATTTTGGATCAGAAAATAGTT
>Ga0126343_10000454_pt1 | contig 15659 bp, 9 predicted proteins | sample Cyp2metagenome_FD_92531 | JGI IMG/M metagenome (GOLD analysis project Ga0126343, IMG submission 92531) | Coral microbial communities from Lord Howe Island, Old Settlement Bay, Australia - Cyphastrea 2 metagenome | ecosystem: Host-associated > Invertebrates > Cnidaria > Coral ... | reverse complement strand
TCGAGGTAAATATTCTGCCACTATTCACCGAGATTGAGAAGAATAATTGTTTTAGTATATACACAGGAAGTGATCTCAACAACATTTTCAGAAGGAAACCATTAAAAATCGATTTAATTGACCACTCAATTCATGCATTTACACCCGCCATTTTGTTTTTGTTTGGCTTACGCATCATTCACTCGGTAGGAGGTGAATAATGCTCATTAGCCAGAGATAGCGAACCAATCAGATTGCTTAAAACACCAAGATCACTGAGTGTGTATATACTAATTATGTATATTTCATTCACTCATTCTACAAATTGAAAATTATCTCAGGAAGATTAAAACGTCGTTTTTTATCGCTAGTCTTTATTCTGAGATAATGTGGGTGCTGAATAAATAAAATGATCACTCTCTTAATGGCATCTTTGTTTTTTTTTTGCATCAGAAAAAGCGTGCACGAAAACTGTATTTGGCCACCTTAACAGTCACACTGAGAACTTTATTTCTCATCTATGCCTCGTGGTCTATTCACTCATTGCAAAAATTATACATGTAAAGTTTGAATATTCTTGGATTTTCTTGCTTCATAGATTTATCAGTTAAAAATCAAACAATCCTTGTATTATTTTAGTTGTTAATTATTTAACCTGATCTAAAGTGGGTTTCAGCTTTGATAATTCACAAATTAATTTTGTTTTAAGTTTTTTTTTGTATTAGAAGTTAACCCAGGGCAACGAAAGTGCTATCACTGCAGAATTCCGTCTGATGAGAACCATCGTGGAGCAGCTTGAGTACTCGTTCACCCAGAAGAAGGCTAAACTGGACAGGCTGCTTGACATGATGACCAGTGCCCAGCAATCCCTGCCACAGACTCCTCAGTGTCCTCCACAAACTTCAGTCCAGTCAACTAACTTCTTAACACCGTCTCCGCCATCAGCAGTTATTAACCCAGGTCACGAGAGATGGAAGGATTTTATCCACCACCCCCAAGGACTTCTTTCCAGGAAATAGAAAGGCTTCTGGATAACACAAATGCTATAGGTAAATTATTGACAAGTTTCAAAATTAATGTCACGTTACTTGAAGTTATGTATGATCGTAAAAAGTTCGCAAAACAAACAGTTAACGAGGTCACAGAGGGAAAATGTAAGGGGGGGGGGTATGGAAAATAATTTATGGCATTTGATGATATTCGACAGCTTACCTTTACATTCCTTGTGCGTTATTCTTCTCTGCAGAGAATGACACGGTCCTTTTGGGTGGAAATGATGGTGTTCGGGTGACCAGAAACGGTTTTAATTTGGCAAGGGCTATCCACTCTCTTCTGGTGAACACCCTTTTCACAAAGGAGATACTCCTCAGTTCTACAGTCCATGGGACGAAAGATTATGCCCCATGGACCAAGGCATCATTGCTGCAATAAGAGGTTAGTTCAATATTTCTGTAATTACAGTACATTATGCTATACGACTAGATTTCTTTCTCAAAGTAAAGCAAAGAAAATTACTTCTTTTCTTTCAAAACGAGTAGATTCAGAAAAATTATGAACCAGCAAGAAATGTGGAGCTGTAATTTTGGGATTGACTAAATCTATGTAATACCGGTAGGTAAAATACTCCATATGACAACAGATGTCTTTTTTCATCATAAGAGTTTATAATGATCTAACTTGTTTTTCAGAGGAACTTCTAAATGCCTGCGCCTACCAGTGCCAAAGATAAAGTTCATATGTGTGGGAGCAGTGCAAAGTCAGCATTGGTAAATGGTGCCAAAACTTATGGAAAGACAATAACTCAGCAACTAAGAACTCTCTAAGAAGATTACTACAGTGCTGTTGGTTTTTGTTTCTTTTTTTATTGAACAGTGGAGTTTTCTTTTTCAACAATAGACTAATTATTTATATTAGAAGTCTTGAGAAGACAGTTTCTTTTCTAGAACTTTTCAGATAAGGAAAAAGTTAACATCAACGTCATCATAGGACAAGAAAAGGTTTTCAATGTTCTCTAGATTAGAAATAAAGATAATTGTATCAATATTATTAATGTTGTGATAGGATAAGAAAAGGTCTGTTTTTTTCTGACATTAAGTTGTTTCAAGTCTTCTCTGATATTAAGTCATTTAAAATTGCAATATTGCGATAGGACTATTAAGATCAGAAATAAAAGTTAATTGTTTAGTAGTTACATTGTTAGCTCAATCATAATTTACCTGTTAATACGTGGAAACAAAAAAATCTTTGCACCTACTACAATGCATTCGGGGGAAAATACGGTAATGACATCCTTACAGGCAAATCTTTTTTTAACAGATTATTACCAGAACTGTTTTCAGTAATAATTATTGGAACAAGCAAAAGAATTAGGCTTCTCTCTTCAGACTACAGAGAATTTTTTTTGTTTAGATTTCTAATGGACTTTGAAGCTACAATGTACATGTCATAAGACTATCCACAGTCAAAAATGCATCCTTATTTTGGATCATGACTTAAATTTATTGTTAGTTTTCTAACCTTAGAAGAGAAGGCAAGGCTACGCATTCACACATATAACACAAGTATGTTAATGCAGACATATTTCCGGCCCTCGTTTTATCTTGGCTGTTACTTTGTCGGCAAAGCGGAAATACATCCGCGTACAGCTGTAAGGCAAGGGAACTGGGATCGAATAAGCACGTTCCTCATAGTTCCAAGCTATTGGCATCAACTCAAAATGTTCATGGTCTTGAAAGCATTCATAACAAACCTTCCAACTTCAGAATTTGGGCTTTATCAGATCATTGATGTCAACATGCATTAGCAGATTTATCGTAAAGAACTGCTGATGTTTTGTTTTTATGTGGAACAAACAGATCTCGCTGACTTAATGAAAACTGATGGTACAGAAAGTGTTGGTCTTGTATGTATGTGTTGGCAGCACCGTATCTCAACTCAGTTCAAACAAACTTGTGTTAAGAAAGTCTTCGCAAATGTTTTGTGTGTAACCTTTTACAGTATAGGTGCGTCTTTTATCTGGTTGTTGAATGATACTATTTGTAAGAGACAGTTTCGAACAATAAACAATGATATATTTCATGAAAGTTACATCACCAGCTGAATGCATCGATCATGTAGACGAGTTTGCTCGAAGGCTACTAAACTATTGTTGAATGTCTTGCAAAATTTCGTGTCCTGGCTCGAGGACACGAACTGGCTAGAGGCAACAAACTTTCAAGGAAAAGTTGCTCTTTGTTTCAACGTAATGTTAAGCGGAATGTTGCGCATTTCGCTTGCATTACTTTTTCACAATTCTTGCATCTCCATCTTTACAGTATGTTCCAAATGAGCATATCGGTGAATACTTACATGCACAGTGTATACAAGAAAACAGAGCTACATGTAATATTAATGGCTGTTGGTTACCAAGCTTCCCTTTTCAAAACTGTTAATTGTTTCAAAGCCACATGCTCTTGGTGGATAAAGTAAAATTGAACCCTCCAACACTCAAACATACCAGAAAGATAGTGAGAAGTCTCCCACAAAAGTTGTACTCTCTCGAACAAGAAAGGAACCATCTCCACGATTAAACTGCTTTAACAACATCTCAGCTGCTTTTCGTCCATCTGGAAGCTTGCCATGAAACCATCTACAGTGTAGGAGATCAGAACACATTTCTAAAAATCCTCTTATCATCTCAGCATAAGCATTTCAGCTTCTGATGGAGCTTGAAAAATGTCACTTCTAACTGTTTCAAGTGTGTGGCTTTCGGATCTACGATTCTTTGCTTTGGGACAATCATCCCATAAAACGGTATGCCATTAAGCCAAACACCCTCTTGTCAGTTTCTTTTGTTGCTACATCCCCCTACAACATACTGGCTGGCATTTTTGCGAACTATATTCGCAGCACTTCCCACAAAAACAACTAAGAATCAATGCGTTCTTGATTTTACGTCACATTCGGCCCTCAGCCCATGCCCCGTAACCCTCAGTTGTGAGCCAAAATGGCGGCATTTTGACATACTTTGATGAGCCATATAATATCAAGGATTTAACGAAATCAAAATATTTTTGCGGCAAATCCCTCCACAATAAGCTTCATTATTTTAGCAAGAAAAAAAAATTGATGTTAGGTGCACTTTAAAACAAAACTGTAGGAAGGCATAATAAGTACTTAAAACCTTTTAAGAGGCAGTCCCGCTAAGAGCGGTCCGGTTCATTTCGCATCAGAAAAAAGTTTCCCTTTATACTTTGTACACTAAAAGGGTTTGGTGCGCAAGTAACAAAAATGTTTTTCTTCTTGGCAGATGATTCATTTTTGCTTCACTACAGGCTCGATCTTATTAAGGCCAATCGGTCTCCTTCACAGAGAGATTTGAAGACTCAAATTTGAAGTTTTTGAGGGCCGCCGCATATCAAAACTAGAAGAAATAATAATTTTTTTTTCACATCAGCTTTTTTCATTACAAATGAGCAAAATATCGAAACTATTGATAATTTTGCCGATATGTTGTAAGCCCCGAGAGACAGTCCTCTGAACAGATCACTTGACCGTCTAGAAACATGGTCAAATTCAAGAGCAAAAATCTCGATTGCGGGACAAAAATGTGAATTAAAACTTATATCAAGAAAAAGGTCTTACTTCGTTTTACAATGTTCTAAAGCCAAACCTGCAGGTATCCACCTGTACGTGACGCGGTGAGAGGCTCAATTTGGGTGTAATGGTACTTTTGTTTACAAAGATAACATTCTAAAATCTGCATCTGATGGATTATTCAGTTGACCAGAAAAGGATTCGCAGCTCCTGTAATGGCTGCAGTTCTTCCTTAAAGCCATCAAATAAGGTATTAAATGCTTGTTCAATTTTATTTGAAAATACACACAAAAAGATCTGCAAAGAAAATGAAATGCATTTTTTCAGTCAGTAAGAGACATAAGACGCCACTCATCGTATGAGAAAATGGAAAGCATGAATCGCAAGGGATTCATTAGTAGCTCTATAAGCTAAAGTTAGATTCCTAGACTCGGCTGTTATGAATTGAATAAATAAATAAATAAATTGACTTTGCTTGATGGGGGTAGCACATAACAGTCTTCGACTGACAAACCCGTGGCCCTCGAATTCCCGATCGAATTGGAATTTAGAAATGTTGGTTTTTGAGGAGGGAGGAAAACCAGAGAACCTGGAGAAAACCCTCGGAGCGAAGGCAAGAACCAACAACAAACTCAACCCACATGTGACGCCGGGCCCGGGAATCGAACCCCGGACACATTGCATGGTGGGAGGCGAGCGCTCTCACCACTGCGCCTCCCCAGCTCCGTGCATTTCCACCAAACAAGCGTTTGGTTAAGGGAACGACATACCTTTTTTCACGCTTTTGACTGCTACGGATATTTTCTGACACAAATACTCCTTCCATTTTGTTTCCAGTCAGTTAGTTTTCATAATGGTCCGTCCCTTATTCTGTGTTTCAGGGTACTTTGAGTGTGGGGAAACAATGGGTGTGGTCTTTAGTGGCTGTCTTCATACGATGTCACCACAAAAAGGACCACATCTATAGTTCCTCTTTCAAAATATTAAACAAACAGCGGTGATAAACGACGATCGAATAGTATCCCATGATGCAGTTTTTTACATACATGACGCAACATCGAAGTTATCGTGAATTTCAGCGTGAAATAACGTGGTTTTCTCTGTGGTCGATTTCTTATTTTTATCGCAGTAAAAGGGAAGAAAATTGTATTACTTAATTCTTTGACACTATTACAATTATATGTAAGTGCTTAAAAGCGCAGCCTTATTGTAATATTCTTGTCTTTGATTGTGTTATGTGACAGTGTCCATTGACCGGTAACAAGGTCATGAATATGCGCTTTTCTTTGCACAGTACATTGTTGCCTTCCATAGACATAGTATTGACTTTTGGCAAAGAAGTACCCAGAAGTACCCACATTTTTATCACCTTTTAAGCGATCGAAGTTGACTGAATTTTCGTAACATACCAGTGTTGCGTGTGAGAATGTCTGCTTCAAGTCTCAGTTTGTTCAGCGCTTTATTCCCGGGATTGGTCATCTTTTACTATCAAAATGATTATTTTTGAAGGTGTTTTGGTCATCAAAAGAAGAACTTATTTGTATCAGTACAGGGCTTCTTAAGCCGGCGAACAATTCGTCTTCAGGCGAATTCAAAACAAAGGGTCAAGATCTCTTGTTCGTTCGTCCACGCTTTCCACGCAGCTTATATGTATTTCTCGACAGACCAACGACAGACGAAGTAAAACCATTTACTGCAACGGCAAAATTCTCCTTTTGAAACGCAGTGCATGTAGAATAACTCGGTACTCTTAAAAGCTGCAGAAGCCATGGAATCCAGACAAGTGTGAAAGCATGCCACGGGCTATGCGACGGCTTCATCACCAGAGCATGGAATAAATGATTACGTCACGTACGCAGTGATGATATAAGACTAAACGAGATGCATCATGGGATACTATTCGATCGTCGTCTGACTAATAGGGTAACAGTTTTTCACTGCTGACATTGCTATTCAATGCTGGCTGTAATTCCTGAATAAAAAAGGTCTCTTTATCCTTACAGCGGTAGGGTCTGTCGGGTATTGGTATAATCCAAAGCCTTTCAATGACTCACAATTTCCAACCTTTCGCTTTAACTGAATAATTTATGTCTAAGAATTCTTTCAAAACTGGAAGACTAGGAATGTTTATTAATAAATACAGGTCTATAGGGGGATGGAGTGGAAGTGTCATTTTACGAGTCCGGCATAAATTTGAGCATACCCTATTTTTCGAGCATAACTCGGCAGACCCTATAAAATGGTAGTCAGTCTTGCCAGACGCCAAAATGTCAAAATGGTCCCATTTGATGTTGCGTCCGGTGTTTCCAACGTGATCGGCAATAGCAAATAGCACACGAGTGATCATTCTTCAAAAGGGCCTTCAGGAAATGTTCCGTTTTCCGGTCATGGAGTGTTCGCTTCGTTTTCCCAATGTAAAAATCGCTGCAGTCCCAGCAACTAGCTTTATACACGACTTTGGATAATTGTGATCTTGACATTAACAAAAGAGTAGAAATTTTTGTATCCTCCAGCAAAACAAATCGCCAAGGTAAATTTCGTGGTAATATAGTGTTTTCACTCACAAATATGGCTCTTTGAATTTGATCCACATCGTAGCAGGGCTAGGAAAAATAATATTTAATTAATGAAAACCAAGATCATTGCAACGCGAACAGGGCTCAGCAAGCCAATCCCGAACGAGCGTTCCCACGCTCTTATCAAGGAGACATCTGACTTCACACTAACAAAATTGCATTCTTACTATGAACACAACTGAGGATAAATGAGTTTTTCAACTGCACATCGTGTTTGGCAAAACAAAAAACTCTATAAAGATACATAGTCGGCAGTACTGCATCAGATTCACACTGCAGCTTCTGACTGTGGGCCCTCTTATTTGTTCATGTGGGTTTCAATTCTTTCAAATAAAAAGTTACTGAAAAATTTAATGGTAGACACTCACGTGTACCAACAGGAACAAGAACACCAAACATTTCCATCACTTCCATTGATACTCTCAAAGTAACTGCCCGATCAGTCCTGGCTGCTTTGCGCTCTCCCTTGTGCTCAGGGTACTTGCAAGACCTTGACTTTGTCTGGCTTCCCCAGTACTGCCCGAGATAGACGCGGTGCTCGCGACAAACAAACATCTCTCCTCTTTGCGCTTCGGTCATGTAAAACAAACCTGAACCTGCTAAAATCAAGCCCCCCTCCGTAATTCGCTCTTGGCTCAAATGACATTGGGACAAATGCTGGCTTAGATCGTTGTTACATCGATCAAGACTCACAAACTCTGTTATCCCTCGAAATTCTCCGCAGTCTCCAAATTCACGTGTCCTTAGAAAACCAACAGCCATAGTTACGTTCTTTACTTTCCTATCCACGTCGATAACTGTTTGATAACTGAGGTATTGCGTGACAGCTAGTAATTTGCATACAGACTATGTTTAGCGGAATTAAATTTGTTCAAATAGATGGTTTTATGACTATGATCAACGCTTGCTTTTATCTCAATGGTCCCTATAATATTTCTTTAGCCGTGAGGCAATGGCTGTGGGATGATCTAACACCTTCCAACATTTTTTTCCCTAGGATTTGCCAACTTTAAATTTGTCTGATTGGAACGAGTTGCGTCAACAGGTGCCACATGCACGAGAATTCCTACACACGAATGCATGTGTACGTTAATGGAGCAATACTAATTTGCTTTAAAGCATTTAATATAAAGCATTTGATGGCCTTAAGAAGAACTGTAGCAAACATAGGAACCAAAAGAAGCTTTTCCCGATCAAGCGCATAACGATCGAGTGAAGGTGTTATCAACAAAGTGCCGTTATGGCCAAATTGAGCGTCTCGCCACTTCGTGTACAGGCAGATACCCGCAGGTTTGACCTTAGAACATTTTAAAACAAAGTAAGACCTTTATCTTAATATAAACTTCAGTTCAGATTTTTGTCCTACAATCAAGATTTTTGCTCTTGAATTTGACCGTTTTTCTAGACAGTCACGTGACCTGTTCAGAGGACTGTCTTTCGGGGTTTACAACGTATTGGCAAAATTATCAAAGGTTTCCATGTTTTGCTCATTTGTCAATAAAAGGAAACACAAAACGATGGTGTGAAAGAATTTTCGTTACTTGTTCTAGTTTTGATTCGGCGTGGTCTTCAAAAACGGCAAATTTCGGTCTTCTAGCCAGAAGGAGACCGATTGGCCTCAACAAGAGCGAGCCTGTAGAAAAGCAAAAATAGATTATTTGCCAAAAAGAAAAACACTTCTATCTCTTACGTACCAAACTCTTTTAATGTAAAAAGTGTAAAAGAAAAAAATATCTGACGCGAAATTGAGCGGACCGCTCTTAGCCAGACTGCCTCTTCATTTAAATTAAATCCTGTTCGAACAAAACACTTTGTACCAAGAAGCTGATGAACACATTCAGCACAAAGACTTCACCATAATGTAGCTTGCACACTAACCTCTCACCAAAGTGAAGTTCATCTTTCGATGACTACAAAAAAAAAACATTTTTTAACACAACGTTCACTAATTAGAACTGGTGAAAATAGAGATGACATGACAAATAATGGCAAATCTCGTTAATTATAAACATAAAATTAGTGCACCCTGGTAACAAGGCGACAATACACAATTTTCTCTATTAATTCAAATATGGTTACAGTGACTACTTCCCATGGTGTGAGATATGAAAGACAATACCTCTCCAACTGCATTTCCTTCAGATCCCTCATCATCATCATCATCCTCAGCTTTGGTTTGTTCTTCTGTCCAGAAGAGCTTGTTCTTTGTCAAGCAAAAGAAATGCCGATTCCAAACCTATAGATTTCAAGTATATACATGTACATCACATCAATAAGAATGAAAGAGTACTGTATCAATCAAAACAAAGGCACAACTAACAAAATATTATGATCACTATTATTAAATTCTTTAACAGCTAAACATCATCATCATTCTAGCCATCTTTCCAAGAGATTATACTGGTTAGTTTCAATAATCCATGATCCAATTTCCTACATTGTAAATTTTCATGCGTCTGTCCTGTTATTAACCGTGAATTTACCATAACATTGTATCCACAAAGCGATAGCCGAGTGGATCTGCAGACTACTTTGACAATGCTGCAACGAAATTCATTGTCAATAACAGGACAGACGGATTAAAAACTAAGATCAATTTATTTTTTACAATCATTATAACAAATTGCAAATTGTGCGCACTTGCTCATTCACATATCACATAAATTTTAAATTCATGTGTCTGTCCACTTATTCGCAATAAAAATTAGCGTACAAGAATTTCAAACATATATGTACCAGTCATTATATCTACATAAAATTACTTTACAACAGTCTTCTGTTCAACTGAACAGCCTAGATTTTCTAAGAAAACAATGACCCTGGGTTTGGGAATGAGTTTTCTGCTGGGCCACTCTGATCTGCCTGTAGTAATTCAATTTAGTACCCTTGCATTTATTTCATTCAACAACTAGCCATTTAGCAATTATTGAATGAGGCTGAGTAAGATATGAAGAATTCTGCAGGTCGAGGAGAGTGTTATCCACCGAGGCTGAAGGCCTCGGTGGATAACACCCTCTGAGATCTGTAGAATTCTTCCTATCCTACGAAAGCCGAATTCAATAATTGCTTTATTATTCATTCATAATATAGGGGGAAATATTTTGAATGAATAATAAACATTATTATTATTCATTCAAAATATTTCCCCGTTTCTGATTGGTTAAAACCACACGCATAATTCACCATGAACAGCTGCTGCTGACCAAGAATTTTGACATATTGAACCAATGACGTCAAAAGTGCAGCCCGCCGCAGATTATTGCACCATTGACGTCAAAATGACGTCAAAAGTGCAGCCCGCTGCAGATTATTGAACCATTGACATCAAAGATTATTGAACCATTGACCGAGAAAACCTGGACACAAGGTGGTGTCATTCAACAAAGACAGCAATGGCGGCAAGTAGAGTTTACAAGTTTGAGCAAAGAAAATATTTTGAATGAATAATAAAGCAATTATTGAATTCGGCTTTCGTAGGATATGAAGAATTCTGCAGATCTCGGAAGGTGTTATCCACCTCGGCCTTGGGCTTCGGTGGATAATACTCTCCTCGACCTGCAGAATTCTTCATATCCTATTCAGCCTCATTCAATAATTGCTAATTATACAACCTTCCGATGAATAGCATCTTTCTCTTTTATTATGCCTTACTTCCCATATCATTGTACATGTATTGACATGAAATGAGCCTTGAGAACTTACATGATCAATTTCATCCTCCAATAGTAGATAGCCATTCTTAACTGACTGACTTAGATCATCTTCTTGTACTACACCATGCAAAAACAAAATTTTTGTTGTAAAAAAATAATGAAACAATAATGAAAATTTGTAACATGCGACTTTACTATGAATTAAAATATAGATAGGACCCTGCGCGTGCTCTGATTGGTCGAAAACCTATGTTTTATGAGGGTATAAAACATAGAAAAAGCGTGTTTTATTGTTTTGCACGCGTAAAATCTATATATTAAAGCAAATGAAGAAGCCTAGGCCGTGTATTACACTGTGATAAAACACTACGGTCATTTGAGAACACTCGAGAAATGTAGAAAACACTCGCCTGCGGCTCGTGGTTTCTACATTTCCCTCGTGTTCTCAAATGACCATCCTGTTTTATCACAGTGTAATACACGGCTTAGGCTTCTTTATTTGTTAAATAACTGATTGACTGTGGAAAATTAGCTCTTTATGATTATGATGTACAACTAGGTCACACCAATTGCTTATTAAGTGATATGCCATAAAAATTAATATCCTTGAGATTTACAAACACAGCAAAACTAATGATTAGAACTATTTTCAAGAAGCTTTCAAATAACTCATTATCTGCTGCTGTTACACAGAAATCATAAGTAAACTCACTTGTATCACCAATACTGGTGTCTGTCACCTGGGTGGGATCTTTTGGCAGTTTTTTGTGCTACAAAATAAATTGATGTAGACTGTTCAATACTCATACTAGCGCTTTCTTTATATGTGTATATACAAGTATGGGTTATTGACAAAGTGCGGGGTCAAGATGGCTGGATGTCGGTCAAGTTCTTTCTTTGCCAAGATGGAGTTGAGGTCCATAACTCGCAAAAAAGAACGAGGCCAATATCCAGCCATCTTGACTGAACAAGCTTGGTCAATAAAGGATTTATTATATGGCTTTTGGGGAAATTATTCTCGTGAGACATGTTTGGTAGTCCCTTGCCTAAATTTCAGCCACCTTCTCCTCTCGCTAAGTCTAGAGAGAGACGTCTGAAAGCACTGAGCGATAATGCTGTCCGCTGACATCACAAGTCAAATGTGGTAATTTATGAAATTTCACAAGCAGCCTTCAGCGCAAAAGTGTCTAGACAAAACCAAGTTTAATTTGGCGGATGTCAACAATCTCCGCCTCCTTACCGACCATATGAAACATTTACAATGGTCCACTTGTAAAAATTATCATTTTACTTTCAGTATGCTCGGTTAGCTCACCAAATACACTGGAATTAAATATTCTGTGAAATTTGTAACTGAAGATGGGCGGTTCAGGTTTTTCAATGGCCATTCGCAAGCATGAGTGACCTTGAGAGCAAGTAAATCTACAGACAAACTAAATTATTACCGTAAACGTCCATGTATAAACCGCATCCTTAGATAAGCCGCACCCCAATTTGGAAACGCAGATTTTGGAAAAAATAAAAACAATAGAGTTTGAAGTTCCAGTAGAGTTGTATTGCTAGAAACAAACAAGGACAAATAACGGTGGGTCCGAAACACCAGAACATAGAAGTTGTTGCCATCTTTCACATTTATCAAGTCTAAAGACAGTGAAATTTCATTTGTTGTACCTTCTCTTTCATTTGAATTTACAACATCTTTAACTTAAAATGGTCTTGCTCTGATTTTTGAAGATTATCACTTCGAAACACGCCATTAAGTTGAAATTTCTTTGCCATTGACCTGCCATTGAAACAAAACGAACGAGGGCTTAGTAGCCAAGCTCTAAATGTGGGTCTGGGATTCAAACTTGGCGAGATTTACATTCGATTCAGATGTTCGGGGATGCCACGTTCGTCTATAAAGTTGCTTGGAAAACCCGTAATCGGCGAAATACTTCATGCAGGATAGGAGCTTGATAATGCAGTTGACAAATTAATTTGCCCTGAAGGTGGTGCAAAACAACGAAACAGTCGGTCATTTACAGTGCGAGTACTCACGAATTTTGTTGCTATTTGCATGTGCGGAAAAATTACTACAAACGCCTGTGCGTAGGAATGCCGATTCCTTGCTGGTTGGTGTTCAATTGTTCGAGTAAAGTGAAAATTAATCGTTTGGAAGAACTGTTGGAGAGCAGGATTCGCCAATAAACACTTGATGCAAACGTCTCCTCTAGCCGGCAGCCACCACTCATGAAATTGAAAAGTCATTGAACAACAGCAACACGCTCTAAGTTTCTTTTATGTTAATTTCTTTACATCTTTAGAAGTTTTATGAAGATTAATTAGTTTTTGAGAACTCCAAACACAGATGTATCCGTGGATAAGCCACACCCTTGATTTTTGGCTTCAATTTTTTGAAAAAAAGTGCGGCTTATACACGGACATTTACGGCACTGTACATATTTGTCTTGGGGCTACGGACTGAATGAAACTTCTAATGAACCCTATAATTTTGTAACATAATAGGTTTTATACGTTTAAGTACAGTATAGCCCAAAAATAATGCATGCCCAAGAACTTCTTTTTGCGCCTGCAAGCCAGAAACTCCTTGCACCTTATTGCGGGTCGCTTGCAGTTGGATCCTGCAAGATGCAAGAACTTCTTTGCTGTTAGAAGTTAAAAGCGCAAGAACTTCTTTGAGGTAGGAATCTCAAATCGCAAGAACTTCCCTGTGGTAAGATTTTCAAACTGCGAGAACCTCTTTACTCTATCATTTTAGCATGCGAAGATCCGTATCAAGACGGTACTCACCAAGATCTGATTTATATTTTTCCAGCGCTGGCCCTAACAGTCAGCTGAACCGTAAGAAGTATTAAAGGGACAAATTACTAACTCTTGACAATTTTAGCTTTAAAGCTCAGTTCAGACCAGGAACTTTTCATGAGCTGAACTTATTTCAAAATTACGCAACATATGCCTGTTCATTCAGACGATACCGACTACTATACACTGTACCGTTCAAACGGCCGGAGAAATGCTTCGAACGGATTATGGAAGCCATTTGAATGGCCAAAGAAAAAGTAATGAACCGATGCTCAATTGAAACTTTCAATTTCTTTGATCAGTGTGAACTTCAGTTTACGTGTTCCACAAAGTACCGGTATTTATATTCATCAAAATGTAAACAAATACTGCCGAAGAAGTTGATTCCACACCAACAGATCGTTGACCTTACTGGGTATACAGCTATTGTTAATACACAAGAGGTCTTGGGAAGTTTCTCAATGATGTGTCTAAAGCGTGAGCCATAATAATTCTTCTCCCGATAGAAGTCATTTTTGCAGAATGTTTTCGTTCAAGAATAAATCATTCAAGAGGTTTTATCACTGCCAGTGGGAAGATTTTTGTCACATGCTAAGCAACCTGTAAATCAAATAACTTTACCGATTGAGACAGAGATAAGGCCTTAGGCTTTTTATTAGGTTATACAGTGAATAGTAAAGTTTTAGCAGTTGGTTCTGTATTAAATACTGGGTTCGCTCTGTTTTGTTTTTTTAGGCAACATGGAGGAAAGTGACTGTTTAAAATTATTATTCAAGATGTGTCCTGGAGTCCCAGACCTGCGACGTGGATGCGCACGAATTGAGCTTCTTCGAAATGGCTTTTTCTGCCCAGAATGGCCTCTGTGGCAACGGTTGAAAAACAAACCTAGCCTTTAAGTGTAACCCAAAGTTTAAAACAAACAAGTTTGTTAGTTGGCGAAAACCAGCACAAGACTATGCATGCATGACAAAAGCGTGACTTTTTCACGCATCAGTAATGTTTGAAACTTTATGCAAATTCAAGGCATCACAACAACATGATTCCAAGTTTAGCTAGCTGTCTCAAAGAAATTCATTCAATGGGATTCTCTTCGAAATAAGTCAAATTCACAAAGCAAACTTATGAGATTTCGGTGTTAAGAAAATCATGTATGTGCTTCTCACAACATACCGGTAATGTTTTACCACATCATAAACAGGGTAAGTGATCAAGTCTCCTTGTTTACAGTTTGTTTAGAAACACAAAATATATTTTCTGCGAGACTTTTTCACCTGCAAAAATGAGCCTGCGAAAAGTTCTTAAAGAAATTCACAACGTTGTAGTGTCTCATTTGCTTACATCGGCAGTCTTCAGAGTCACTGCACTTCAGTGCAAGACTTTGAACAAAAGTTGTCTTCTCTCACACACCACGCTAAAAGAAGAAAACAAAACTTCTGAATGACAATGAATTTGGCATTCAAACGCAAACCCGGTGGAACCCAGGCTAGCAGTACACCGTAGTTCGCTTTTCCTACATGGACTGTTTCTTGATGAGCTTCATTATATTTGGAGATATCTTGAGAAAGTCGTGTATTGTTCTGCTAGCAGACTGTTCAGATGAGTGAAGGGCTTTTTTCCGTTTTTGTCATGAACACATGTGCATTCAAGGTTAGTTTCACAGTATAAACAAACACAAATCCAGATCTGGTCTCAGCTGTTCGAAATATATTTCCTCCCACTGCATTGATTTATCTTATGGATAACATTGTGAGCAAGCGCTGAGCATTTAGAACATCAACCAGACACTTATAAAAATATAAACCACCAGAGTCACCTTGAGCTGCAGAAACTTTTTGCACTTTCTTGCCGCTTACGGTAAAATTCATAACTTCTTACGGCTTCTTGCAGTTAGATTTTCAACTTCTTGCGGCTTCTTGCGGTTAGGGTTTCAACTTTTTACGTTTCAAATCTTCTTGCGGGTAAACCACAAAATCAAGACATTTTAACTTCTTGCAGCGGCTTGCGTGTTCTTGCGGCGCAAGAACTGCTGGCGCCACTTCTTGCGCATGCATTATTTTTGGGCTGTACTGTA